>Ga0193696_1000029_pt1 | contig 69586 bp, 106 predicted proteins | sample L3m1metaG_FD_145074 | JGI IMG/M metagenome (GOLD analysis project Ga0193696, IMG submission 145074) | Soil microbial communities from a riparian zone of the East river system, Colorado, United States - L3m1 | ecosystem: Environmental > Terrestrial > Soil > Riparian zone | place: USA: East... | reverse complement strand
GGGGCTTTCCCAACATCGTCGGAGCCCAGAAGGGTCCAGGTTCCGTTAAGTCCGGCATCAACTTCATGTCGGGATACAAGATCGTCATCCATCCGCAATGCGAGCAAATGCGCGATGAGGCGCGGCTCTACTCGTTTATGACGGATAAACTATCCGGTAAGGTCTTGCCAGGCAGAATCCCAGTCGACGCTAATAACCATGGATGGGATTCTTCTCGTTATGCGCTAGAGGACGCCATCACGAATCCTTCGAACGATGACGATCCTTTCGGCGGCGTTGTGAAGCTTTGGTAATCACATAGGAGTATCTGATCGTGGGATGCAATTGCGGCAAAAGTTTTTCTTCAGGTTCTAGTTACGCTACTGGACAGCGTCATAGAAGCATGAGTGTTTCTCATGTTCCGAATCAACGTCCTGCGGAGGGGACCGTGAGCATTAAGAGTAAGTCACTCCAGGCCCGCACTACTTCTTCTCAGACCCAATCTCCAGTGACTTCCTCAGGAAGGCGCAAAGTCTAGATGTGGCCTTTCAACCAGTTAGTTAAGAAGCCTCCGAAGCGGGAAGCTGTCGAGGAACCGGTAAGCCCGATCTTCACGATCTCTGGTCAGCCGATTCGTCTTGTATCTTCCGCGGCGATCATGGGAGCCGAAGAGGCGCAGCGCAGCATTCCTCAATTGTATCGTGTGACGCACCTTGTCGCCTCGAGCGCCCAGGCTATTCCTTGGTTCTGTGTGCCTGATCCGGATGTTCCAAAGAGTGAGCAGGCTCCTCCCGCGAAGATCAAGGCAATCAATAGCCTTCTCAAGTCTCCGAATGATAACTTTACTCCGGAGAATCTGCGCTATTGGATGACAATGAATTTGATGCTCTATTCTCGTGTTCATTTCAAGGTGGGTATAGGCACAGGCGGACTTCCGAACGCGATCTATCCTCTCGCTACCAAGTATATGAAGGGGATTCCGAATACGCGCGGCACCATTGATACCTATGTCTATGGTGAAGGGACGCAACAAGAGCAGAGGTATCCTTCGAAGCGCAAAGCTTCCCCTGGAGAAGCTTATGCTGCTGAGATCTCTTTTCCTAGTCTCTCCGGTCTGATTGAATATAATAAGTCTCCGGCGGCTATTGAGTCGCTGATGATTCCTTTGATGATTATCAAGTGTCTGATGCAGCGTGCGCTTGACACAGCTTCCGGACATCCAAATATTAAGTATGTGGTTACATCGGATAAGACTCTTACAAAGCAACAGGTCGAGGCTCTCAAGGAGCATCTCGAATCTGCTGGTCCTGGTGAAGAGAATAGCGGAAACGTTCTCTTCCTCTACAACACGAAGATTGAAGTCCATACTCTGGACAATAAGATGGGTGACATTCACTCAAAGATTCCACTGGATGACATGACGCGAATTATCGCGGGTGTCTTTGGTGTACCGATTGCACTGTTGGGTCTGAGCAATGCTGATTCGGCAAAGTATTCGAACAATTATGAGCAATCCCGCCTGGCGTTATGGCAGGATACTGTGGTCCCCAATTACATTGCTCCTCTTAGTGCGGGTCTCAGTGCTTGTATCTGCCCTTACGGTGCTCGGGTGGCTTTTGACTATGATGCAATTCCTGCTCTTTGGGAGGGGCGCGCCAAGCTCGGACAAACCCTCAGCCACGTCAACTTCCTTACCACCAACGAGAAGAGAGAGATCCTTGGATTCGAGGAGGATAACACTCTACCATCGTTGATTGGTTCGACTACGTCAACACCGATTCCGACAGACGGCGGGGATCCCGTAGATCCTAATGTCGTAGAGCCCGTTGACAAAGCAACTCCTCCGCTCAAGCTCGTAAACTGAGAGATAGGTCCATGACCATCAAGCATCACAGACAGGGCGACCTGATTACCAAGGCCAACGAGAAGTACAGGTCTGGTGATCAGATCAACCTCGATCTTTCGATGGAGCTTGCAAAGACCAAGCTGGAGAACCAGCCCGAAGGGTTCTTCGCTGGTATCGCGAGCACTCCGTCTGTCGACCTTTATGGTCACAAGGTGCTCAAAGGAGCATTCGACAAATCCATTCGTCAGAAGGGTCTCACTGGTCCTCGTGGTATAAAGCTTCTTGCCTACCACGACTGGAGCAAACCCGCTGGTGTGATCTCGAAGCTCAAGACGGTCGGCGACAACCTCGAGATAGAAGGGCAGCTGAATCTGAACGTCTCTTATGTCAAGGACGTTCATGAGGTTGCTCTGCAGAACGGTGGTCTCAATTTCAGCGTTGGTTTCGCGCTTGATGAATTTTCGTACGTCGACGAAGAGAAATCCGAAGACGGAGAATACCTTCTCATCAAGACTGGCGAACTGATGGAAGTCAGTGTTGTGGTCTTCCCTGCCCAACTCGAGGCAGAGATGACCTTCATCAAGAATCACGATACAATGTCACAGCTCGAGAAGGCTCTTGTAGCCAATGGGCTGTGTCGAGGCAGACGCGACGCGCACAAGTTGGCGAACTACTTGAAAGCGAACTCGCATCTGTTCCTAGACAGGCAGCAGCCTTTGGTTGAACCGCCTGGAGACGAGCATCCCATGCTGGATGTACAATTGTTGCAACCAGTTCGCGATCAACTCGCCCGCATCAAATCGATGCTCTAGAAGGAATCACCACATGAAAAATCGTTTCATGGCCAGCCCCGCCATTGTGACCAGGGGCATGTATCTGAAGAAGGAAGCTCCGGTCGACAAGAAGACGGCTGAGGAGGCACTTGCTCTTCTCTCCAAGGAGCTCGGCGACATCACTGGGCTGCTGACCAAGAATCGCACCGAGACCGAGCAGCAGTACAAGGACCTGACGACTCACTTCGGCAACGTGAAAGCCGACAACGACGAGCTGAAGGCGAAGGTCCTGAAGCACGCCGAAGACTACGCCACTCTTGTGGCGACGCAGCAGGCCCTTACGCAGGCTCTCGACCAGGTGAAGAAGGAGCTTGACGCTCCGATCATCAAGGGCGGTGACGCTCTGGTCGAATCCGACAAGAAGGCCGGCGTCGAGTGTCAGAAGCGTGCCCACATCTTCAAGGGCGGCTCGGAAGACGACTTCAAGCCCGATATGAACAACCTGATCGACGCGAGCGCCTATCGTTCTGCTGTTCGTAAGATGATGGCGGTCGGCATCGAGTCGAAACAGAAGGTCGTTCGCTCGCTGACGGAGATCGAGCGTAAGGCGTTCGAAGCGTCGTCTCTCGACAGTGCATTCTTCTCGCCGGAGCTGCTGGGTATCGAGGTGAACTGCATCATCGAGTGTGCAGAACTGCTCGATCTCTACGGCAGTGTTTCGGTCAGCAAGAGCCAGTTCATGTACCCGCAGGTCATGGACTACGGCCAGATCGGCAAGTACGATTGCGATGCGAAGTGCGACGCCGAGTACGGGCCGGAAGGCAACATCCAATTCAAGTCGGGCGCGGTGTCCGATTTCCGTGGCGTGTTCTGCTTCCAGCGCAAGGTGCTCCAGGAGGCCAACTATCCGCTGTTGGACTTCATGTTCCGTGCGGCGGCGCGTTCCTATCGCATCAATCGCAACCGTGCGTTGATGGTGGGCGACGGTATCAACGAGCCGCTTGGTTGGTTGAACGCTCAGTGCTTCACCAAGTTGGCGACATCGACTCCGGCGGCTTTCGATCATATCGATTTCCGTCTGTTCTACGCCAGCTCGCCTGTCGAGTACGGTCCCGTTACTGCGGTGATGCACCAGAACATGTTCGCATATCTGGCAGCGAAGGTTGACAACACCGGACGCTTCATCTTCGGCGACGGTCTGATGACTTACTCTCCGAATGATGTGCGGGAGAACATCCGTATCAGTAACTGTTTGCCCGATCCGACTGCTGGGCTGACGAAGGGCTCCGCGGCTGCTCCGTTCACTGCCGGCGATTTCCTTGTGGCGGCTGGTAGCTGGTCTCAGGCTTACTACATGGTGAACAAGCGTTCGCTGTGGATGGAGCAGTGGGAAGGTCAGTCCACCGCTTGGTGTGTGAAGTATGTCTTCGGCGCCGAGGACGGTGGCTTCACGGCCTGCTGCCCCGCCGCCCGCATCCTCACCGTTGGGTAATTCCAACTGATTGTTACCTGCGGGTAACATCAACCAGGAGGCCAAGATGGCTAAAGAACCAAAAGTTACAACGGACGAGCAGGCTGCTGAGCTGAAGGGAAAAGTTCCTCCTGTCCGTTGGAACCAGACCGTTAATTCTGGTTGGTACATCTCGAATGAGATGTTTCGGCGGATGGCTTATACGGGGGAGTTCTCTCCCGGTAAGGAAACCGCAAAGCCGAAGGCTGCCTCGCCAAAGGCTCCTCAAGCCGCGTAATCAAGTCAACTCGTAGAGGTTCTCATGAATATCAATGTGGCGAGCCAGAACAACGGCATCGTTGCCTGGACTGGAACGGCGGGTCGTCCGATCGACATCCGTCAGCATATCAACTTCGCTTTCACCTTCGAAACGACGGCGGATCTTGCTGCCGACGCTGTCTTCAAGGTGCAGTCAGCTCCGCCCAGCGATGTAGATCCGTGTGTTCCCGGTGCGTTTACCGACGTCCCGGAAACGCTCACCTGCATGCAGTTCGGTCCGCCGGATCCGACCACGGGATTCGTTATCCCGACCGGGACCAAGAAGGGGACCATCTGTACGGCAACCCTGCCATGCCGGCCTGATGCTTTCATCCAACTGGTTGGCACCGGAGCAGCAACAGTTCTCGCTGTGGCTGTTCTTGGAGGCCCCCGTTAAGGAGCTGTTATGAACTTGAATATCGCTTCTCAGCATCAGGGTATCATTGCCTGGTCCGCTCTTGCTGGACCAGTCAATCCTGGCATCGATATTCGACAGCATAACGGATTCTCGTTTACGTTTACTGTCGATAGTGACATTGCTGCCGAAGCAGTGTTTGAGGTCAGGTCGGCACCTCCTCTCCCTACAGACAACTGTATGGGAGACGTCGCTAATGCGTCTGATATTCCGATAGTTGCGTTCTGCTCCACAAATGGAGAAATCGCAGCTCCGAAGTCTCAGATCATCTTCCCCGTTGGTACGAAGAAGGGTTCTGTCTGCACGGCTACCATTCCGTGCAGGCCGGACGCGTTTGTCAAGTTGTTTGCGGTCAGTGGAGACACCGGAAAGATTACTGCTGTGGCTGTTCTCTCTGGTCCCCGGTGAGACGAACTGCTACCAAGGCGGTGAAAGTGCAGCCGGGCGATCAGATAGTCGTCCGAGCTGCCCTTCCTCCCGATACAGGTCTCGCACGTCTGTATGTCTGGGCAAGAGAATTTGGATGCGAACAGTTTTCTCCTTATGTTCTTGATACAAATAGCCTTGCTCTCAACGGTCGGCCAACTATGCTTCCGACATTAAGTATGAGATTAGTTTCTCAACGTCCTGCGCATACGATTAGTTTCATGTCCGATTTCAAAGGTCAGGTCGTTATTGTTCAAGAAGTTGATACTTCTGATGATAAGCTTGCTAAGGTAGAACTCGAGCTTTATATGGGTACTCGATCTCGATTAAGTCGCTTCAAACGGAGACTAACGGAATGGCCGAAGACAGTGACACTCTGAAGGTCCGTATGCTCCGCGTCAGCGGAAGGAATAAAGAGATTCAATGGTTCGAGTATCGACCCTCGTTTCGCGTTGATATTGTACGCATCGAATGGGAACTCGACACAATGGATGTTGAACTTGATTCTCCCATTGCTGAATACTTGCTGCGAGCGGGCTATGCTGCACCCCTTCCCCCGGGTTCGGCCCCTCCCATAGCACCCATAGAACCAGAACTCCCGCAGGAGCCCTCAGCGGCGCCAGTTCCTCCCCCTTGGAAAGCTGCAGAGGAGACGCCACCCCCTTCTGCACCTTCGTGGTTGAAACCAAATGGTGGCGAATAAAGGAGAATCTCAATGATTCCGGTTACTTGTCGTCCCGGCTGCGGTCCGGGGACCACGACTCCTCTTGCCGCACCTCCGTGCTTCACTTGCGTGGCGCCCGTCGTCCCGTAAGTGATGAACCCCCATCCCTACTCCGCTCCCCAAAGAACGAGCTGGGGTGGGGGACCACTCTACTTCAAAGGTGAAACCCATGCTCCAGTTTAATGTAGACGACGCTGTCCGTGATTCGTGTCAGGTCTGCTGCTGTGAGCAGGTCGCTTTGAAACCCGGAACGACATCACGGCTTACGATTAATTATGCCCCGTGGGCAGTTCCTATCGGTCGGTTGCATTGCCAGCCACAGTTCGCTCTGGAACAGATGGCTCTGTGTGGAGTCATTCCTGGCGCGCCGGTAAAGGTTGGCGGAGCCAATGTGGCATTTGATACTCTTGCGAATACGCCTCTTGAAGGCGATCTCACTGAGATGATTGAAGATCCTGACGGCGTTGAGCCGATGACTTTCAAGCTTGTTCCTTTTCAGGGACCCCATCATGGCGTAGTTACAGTTCAGAAAACTGGACTGTTCGAATACATACCCGAAGGCGGGTATAACGGTCCCGATCGATTTTACGTCAGCGCCATTGACGTGACCAACAAAATGTCCATTTTTGAGGTTCTGATTGGTGTCGGGACGACGATCTCTGACACCATGCAAGAGACACCTCATGTCACGGTCGAGTCGTTCACCGTGAACTACGCCCATTATTTCGTCACAGTCGCAATCAGGGTCGCGCCGAACGCAGACCAATGCGAAGTGTGGCGTCTAACTGCCAATATGCAGGCGATCGATTGTAACTGTTCTTGTTATAATCGAACTGACTGTTTCGATATTCGAATGAGCACCTGCTAATGTTGAGCAGTCCCGCCTATACTCTTACCCCAACGCCTGATCGAATCGACCCTATCAAAGAGGGTGAGGAAACTGCTATCAATTGGAATGAATATCTGAGTATGGATATTATTCGTCAGCATACTAAGACGGATGATGTCCCAGGTGTAACTGATGAACAGCTGAAACTCTATCGTAGGGCGGCTGTTGAGTCTGCAGAATTCTATACTGGTTTGACTCTTACCAAGCAAAGGATAATCACCGAAATTCTTCCGATGCCGAAGCGTAGGCCTGGGCACGAATACCATGTCGTTAAACTCAAGAATGCTTCGAGCGATGGGATAGTCTATATCTACGGGGATAGTCGTAACCCCGAGACTATTCATATCGTTCCAAACACGCGCAAAGTGCGGATGCAGTCACGGTTCTTCTACAACCCTGATATGAGTAACTGCTGTGATCCGTGCGCCGTTGCAACAAATGGACTCCGAATTATGTATCGAGCAGGATTCTCCTCTGCTGACCAGGTTCCTGCTGGAGTTCTTCTTGGTATTCTTCAGTTCATTGCCTGGGTTGTTGAGCATCCTAGTGATGAAGTTCTTAGCATGCGCAACACTCTTTCTGCCCGCGGTGGTGCGATTATCGGAACCAACAATATTGCTCTAATCAGCGGTGCGTTGGAGTCTTGGCGTCAATTCGATCCTGAGGCGTTCTAATGGCTCGGGTTAAGATCAGCGAATTGAAACATCGTGTTGCAATCTGCACGATGAAGGATGTTGTTGTATCTGCTGACCGGATGGAGCTGCGTCGGGAAGCTGTAGTATGGACGAGAGCGAAGATCGAACACCAGCAGCATCTACCTTCATTCGTGTCAGAGATGGGTTACGCAATCAAAGAATTAGCAAATCGAGGAACACATCGTATTCGGGTTCGATCTGCCTTAGGTATCGACTATAGTTCGGCGGCTTGGATCTACGAAGAATTTTTCAAGAGCCCGCCTCGTTGGTACAAAGTCTTAGGTTTTGTCGATGAACCTCGTGGAACAATAATGCTCGAATGTCATCTAGTGGAGAGCAGCGATCTTGCTAAACCAACAGAGAGTGACCTCAATCCTGAACGTATGCAGGTGACTCTATGATTGAGATTTCTTTTAAGGCTTGGGCTCCGTTCGAAGCCAAATATGACAAACGAGCATTCAAGAGATGGCTTAATGCGGTAGCTAGAGAGTCTGAAAAGGCTTTCAAAAAGATGGGAAGTTATCCTCCCGCATCGAGACCTGGTCAGTATCCGGCAGTCCGAACTGGTGCATTGCGAGCATCAATCAAGACAAGAGTAACAAACGATAGTGTAGAGATTAGCAGCAATCGTCCGTATTCAGGATATCTACGTCACGGTACGCGAAAGATGCAACGTCGTAAAATGTCTGACAATGCTTTGCAGGAAGGCATCGAAGCCGCTAAGAGACGTTCATCTAAGTGGGTAGGTTGGTCTCGCTGATGGACGCAATTACGCCCAAAGATGCACTTCCTAAGATTGAGACTCGTCTCTTGCCTGCTCTTGCTGCGGCGATCGCAGAATGGTTTCCTGAGTTGGGAGGCCGTGCGATGGCGGTTTCTGAAAGCTCAGTAACGAAGGAGAATATTCCAATTCTCCCGTTGGTCGTAACTGCCTTTGTTCGTACCGTTGCAGAACAGAGTGTGGCATCACGCCAGAGCCAGTTTGAGATCACAGATCATTTTATTGTTGAGTTCTGGTTACCTCCAGAGAGGTACAAACGTTCTAATGGAACGGAAGCGCCCTTCTGGAGTTACTATAATTACGAAGCAATTCGAGATAAGCTTCTAACGCATATGGCGACTTGGCAGGCGCCTAGAAATGCTCGGATTGCTTATCGAACTCTGGATACAGAAGCTGACCACCTAGCTGTGACGCTGACTTTCGGTTTCATAGCTGCTATCAATTGGAAGGCTTGTGTAAATGCTCCACCAGACTGGATAATCGACGGTATCCAGTTTAATCTCTGTGCTCCAGCTTCTGAATGCTGTGTGCCAGAATGTTTCGATCCCGTCCCGTGTGAAGATCCCTGTCCATAGGAGAGCCCGATGGCCATGATTTATGTTCGTACCAAACCAGGCCGCAAGGCCTTCTTCCAGGGGAAAGTTCTTCCTCAGGACAAGTTCGTTCCTGTTCCCGATACTCCCTACATCCGGAGGCTGGTTAGCCATTGGGGGGATCTCGAAGTCGAAGGTGGTTACGATCCCAAAGCAAAGGCAGCATCGACCAAGGAAAAAGAACCTTGGCACCCCGTAGGAGGTAAGGTCACTCCTTCCACTCCGCCTGCTCCAGGTACTGGAGCTCCGACACCGAAACCTGCGTAAACCGTCCCTTACCGGACCTAATTTAATCACAGGAGACTGACTTATGTCAATCGACAGTCTGCGGTCCGGTGCTATCCGGATCTGTTTCGACCCCAGCCTCAATGCTTATCCGAACCGCTGTCGCATCCTGGTCGAGGGTCAGATGCTCGACACCGGTATGGCGGAAGACGGCGAATTGATTAAGATGCCGTCGCTGAAAGACGTCGATCTTCTGTTCGGCGAAGGCAGCATCATTGCGGAAGGCCTCCGAACGGCTTTCCTGTGCTGCCCTGAGGGTGTGATGGAGTTCTATGCTCTGCCGCACAAGGATGCCAGCGTCGGCGCTGATCAGAAGGCGTCGTATGCGGTGACCTTCACTGGTGTGGCAACCACTGATGGGCGCGCGGATCTGTTCTTGGTCGACGGTCGTTACAATACGTCGACTCGCGTATACGAGGGCGACACGGCGGATGTAGTCGCCACCAATGTGGCGTTGGATCTCAACGAAACTCCGGGTCTGCCTTTCGAAGCTGTTGCAGCTGGCGGAGTTGTTACTCTGACAGCGAAGAATGCCGGTTCGGTCGGTAATGCCATCAACATTATCTACAACTGGCATCAGCGTCGTGGATATGCCCCTGTGGGTATTGAAGCAACGGTTGCTTTGGTCTCTGAGGGTACTCACATCGCTTTCACGCCTCCGGATTATGCGGTGATCCTGGGTGAATGCTGCTATTGCTGCATCGCGATGCTGTACGCCAACGACGACTGGCAGGATGCGATGATTGCTTATATCGCGTCGGCCTGGGATTGTTCGAAGCCGCAGTGCTTCGGTCACGGCTACACTTACAATTACGGTACGTTGGGTCAGGTTCTTGCATCTGACACCAACTCGGCTGAGGTCAGCCGTATCGCTCATTGCTACGCAGATCCGGTTGCGGGTTGGCAGAAAGCAGCCGCCTATGCAGCTCACTCGTGCTGCGCGACCATTGACCATCCGGAGATGAATATTCAAGGACCGAACTTCGGTGTTCTGGGATGTCTCATTCAGCCTGAGAGCTGCTTCCAATGCTTTACGTTCGAAGAGCAGCAGCTTCTCCAGGAGTCTGGTTTCGTTGTGACCATTCCGCTTCAGGGTGGTACGGGTCTGATGACCAGTCCGATGGTCGTCAACGACGTAACGAACAATCGTTACGATGAGCGGGGTCGTTTCAACGCCACATGGTGGGCTGTCAGTAGCCGGCGCCTTGCTGCGGCGACTGCGGACCAAGCTGCTCTCCAGCTCGGGCGCTTTCTGGGGCTTGGTTTGTACACCAAGAACACCACAATCCCCGCTGGTGTGCGTGGCACCAATCCGAAGCTCATCCTCGGTGCGTTCCGCACCTGGGCCAAGTCGCAGATCGGTATTCTCTTTTCTGAGTTCGAGGATATCGATAAGGATATCAAACTGATGACGGACTTCGAGGTCGCTCCCAAGTGTCAGGGTCTCCCAGGCAAGCTCTGGATCGACTTTATCTATCGTCCGCCGGTCCGCATCAGCAATATCATCATCAACGCCAAGCCGTCGTTGTTGACCAACTGCGATCGCCCGTACTAATTCACCAGCGCCGAGGCGCATAGCTTAGGAGACGTCATAATGACGTGCGAGAATCAAGTCGGTGTAAAGAACATCCTTATGTCATTCCGAGATTGCGACACCGACGCAGTCTACGGTCCGATCAGTCACGAGCTCTCGTCGGAGGATCTTCCGACATGGCGGCTCTGTGCATTCAACAACGAAGCTCTGCCGCATGGCTATGTGAAGCGGCAGCCAACCAACCCGGAGGTGGAGATCAAGGTCATTCGCGATCTCAGAGTTCCACTTTCGATGTACCAGGGTTGTAGTGACGTCAATCTTCAGGTCGAATATTACAACGGCCTGGTCTACTCGGCCTCGAAGGGAACCGGAACCGGAGATACCAAATCCGATACCCATGAAGTCGAGATGACAATCTCGTTCAAGGAGATCGACGAAATGCTGCCGGCGGGTACCCTTGAACCCACACCGGATGTGGTTCAGCCGACATTCGCGGTCGCCGCGTAGGAGTTTCTATGCCTAGTGAGAAATTAGTTCTGCCCGCACCCTGGCAGTTGCGTGATAAAACCATCGATGGGGCTGTCGTTAATAGGCTTTCATTTCAGGCGTTTGCAGACTACATAGTCGAAGCGCAGGGTATGAAGAAGCCGAAAACGTTCGAGGGTCGACTGCGTAGATTACGTCTTGCTAGACAGGTATCCTACTACGTCAATGGCTCGACAACTCCCGTCGGGGTCGATGATGTAATAGAAATGCCTATCCCTGATGCTCGGATGTTAACGACATGTCTTGACGACGACGAGGGGGAGGCAGGTAAGATTATCCGTGAGGGCGATGGTATTTCTACATCCATCGTTTATGAGCTTGGTACTCCTATCCCTGTTCAGGGAAAGGACCCAATCACGGAACTCGAATTCCTTGCCAAGACATACGGAGATATCGAAGACGTTATGGCAGCTCCGGATGCTATCAATCAGACAGCAATGCTGATTGCTACGCTTGGTAAACCTCCCGGAATGTTGGCACTACCGTCGTGGGCAATATCTCAGATCACTGTGGCGGATGGTGTTACAATTGCCAAACTTGTGACGCCACGTTTTTTAGGGTCGCCGGACGAGTCGCAGACCGAGTAGAAGAGTATCGTTACTATTCTGCCTCGGCCGGAGATGTTCGACCTCTGACTATCGGTCAGTTGACTACTCGAATTAGTAACTTCTCTAAAGTTCATCAGCGAGAGATCCGTAACAGGATTCTTTTAGCCGGAGGCAAGCCGTAGTGGCTTCTTTTACCGAAAGAGCAACACTTGAGGTCAAAGACAAATCTACGTCTCAGATCCGGAAGATTAATTCTGAGTTAAAGAAACTTCAGGCTACTGCAAGATCTCTTAGAACTATTCGAATAGATATAACGGGTCTTTCTGCCGCGACAAGGCAAGTTAATAATCTTACTCGTGCTTTGGGGAATTTGAAGAGAGTTTCTACTTCACTTAATATTAGAGTTGGTACACAGGGTCTTAGCCAGGCTCAACGTCAGATTAGTACTTTACGAAATTCTGCCAGGCGTCCTGTCAACGTCCGTGTGAACTATTCCGGTAATCAACCTCCTCATCTTCCTCCTCATGGAGGAGGACCACGTAGTCGTGGAGCGGGTGGAGGTGGTTCTCGCGCTAGAAACTTTTTTGGCACTGCGATGCAGGGAGCCAATGCTGGAGCCGGGGGAGGTATGGGGTTCGGCCTTATGGGGGGCCTCGCCGCTATCAATCCTGCATTTCTGGCTGTAGCTGCCGCCGCATATGCTGCGGCTGCTGCTCTCAAATATACGGCAGAGCAAGGGGCTAAAGCAGACCGCGCTGATCTTATGATGCGGATGGCGGCGACAAAAGAACAGCAACCAATCATCCAAGCCGCTGTTGATAAGTATGCCGAAGGTGATCGTGCTTTAGGCATGAGTAAAGCCGACATGAAGATGTTCATAACGGGCATCCTCGGCGACGTCGGTGGAAAGAATGCAACCGAGCGAGCTACGGCTGCCGCAAATATTGCTCCTGTTATTGCTGATAAGTTTCTTCCTCTTGCTTACGCTCTAGGAGGTCCGGATGTAACTAAAGAAGCAGCTATCAAAGATCTTGCTGTCATTGTTAAGGGTCTAAATATTGCGTCTGGTGATCTGACAACTGCTGCGGGACAATTATCCAAAGACGGTTTGCGCGTCTTCGAAGGTGTGGCGCTTGCTAAGGCTATGAATCCTCTACTTGATTCTGAAAGGATTCGGACTACGCTTGCTAATTTGAAGACATTGGCATTTACGATGCAACCTGAGGCACTCGCTCGGTTGTTATCGTCGTCTGGAGATAGAGGTGTTCGAGTAGCAAACGAGCTCTATCAAGCTGTGCGTTCGATGAGTGGCACAGTAGATAATAAGGCTCTGAATCGAGCTCTTTCGAAGCTTGGTCTTCTTGAGGGTGGTACTCCCCTTACTACTCCAACTGGAAAGGTCAGAAAAGGTCAGGGTGCCGGTATGGTGCTCGGATCTCAGAAACCTATTGATGCTGAATTTCGTCAGCGTGATCCATTTGGATGGATAATTAAATATGTTCTGCCTAAGATAGAGGCTGATGCAAAGAAGGCTATCACAAAGACAGAAGCTAAAGCAGCTGAGGAACGGGCAAGACAAGTTAAAGAAGAAGGTGGAACTGCAGAAGAAATTGCAGAAGCTCGTGCTCCGCTTCGTTCTAAGATACAGTCTGTTATGGATTCTATGTTCCCGGGAATGGCTGCCACGGCTCGAACTGCACTTTCTGATACTATATTTGGTCATGCACAAGCTCGAGGACAGATTGAACAAGGTAAGGATGTTCTAAAACAGGATCCTAAAGCAATTTTTGCAGGCGCTTGGACTGCGCAATTAGAGAAACTTAAAACAACTTTAGAAACTAGAGCTCAAGATGCAGGTGATTATGTAGCTCAGGCAATTGGATTGGATAAAAAGATAGCTGTGATCGAAGAGGCTATCAGAACAAAGGATTATGGAAAACTTGGAAAAGCATACGATATGGGTATGCAGACTCTTGATACTCTTTTGACTCCTTCAAAATTAAGTGCAGAGTTATTGTATAAAGGTGCTCTTAAATTGTGGGAGGTTGGCGTTGCGCTTGCAAAGAAATTTAATATAATAGAAGATAATTCTCCAGAAGGGAAAGCAGCAGCGGCGGAGGAACTCGAAAAGACAAAACTTCGTGCAATGGCGGAAAAACCTGCAGAAGATCGTACAACTGCTGAAGTTCAAAAGTTAATTGATTATGGTAGAAAACTTAATGAAAGAAGACAAGCATTGATAGAAGATGCGCAACGTAGAGGTGATAAAGGTGGTGTAGCTGGGGTGTTGAAAGATCTTCACAATGCGAATGTGACAATCACCACTTTGATGGCAAGTATTGGTACTTTCAAACTTCCTGCTGGTATGGGACTTGGTGGTGGATTCCCGTCTGTAAAATCGCCTGCGCCTGCAAATGCTAAAGATCCATTTGGAGATCCATCGAAAGCTGCACCTAATTGGGTTCCAGAATTTAAGACGACACTTGACGATTTCAAAGCTACTGGCGGTAATTGGGTTACTGATATGTTGAATGTTCCAACTAAATTTGAAGCAACCTTCGAGACACTTAAACAGGCAGGTGTAGAAGGTGGAAACAATTTTGGAACCAATGCTAATTCGGCAATCACTGCTGGAGCTGCAGAGGGTGGTGGTATATTTGGATCCACCGCGGTAACAACTATCAAGGCTGGTTTAGCTAATCTCAATCTTAGTGCTCATATCAACGTCAGCGGTGTAACGCAAACCGGTGACAAAGGCGCGAGGCCTGCTGACTAATGTCTAGAAGCGCCTGTGCAATTGGCAAGGATGTTGTTCCTGCTTCCTTTAAGGGGGTGGGCTTTCTTTGCACGGATGCTGACATTGAAGGCGGTCGTAGAGGTGCCGAAGGAGAGTTTCCATTTGGTGAAGATACTGCATATGCGGATCTCGGTCGTAAGATAAGAGTCTTCAATCTTACTGCGGCATTTAGAGAAGACGACCATGTATGGGATAGTCAGGCTCTATTCGCAGTCTGTGAAAGTCCGCAGCCTGGTATCCTTGTTCATCCTACTCGTGGGACACATCTTGTTGCTTGTCGTAAAGTTAAGGTTAGCGACAAACTGGAAGAGGGCCAAGGAGAAACGACCGCTGAATTAGAATTCGTTGAGGCTAACCCTCTTGGTACAGGGCTTGGTGGATCACTATTTGGACTTATCTCCGGAGCGGTCCTTGCTATCAGTTCGGAATCGTTTAGGCGAGATTATACTCCAATAAGAATAGCGCACCCGTGGGTTGTCGACATTGTGACGTCTGCTCAATCTCTTATTACGTCGACGCATGACGCCTTAGTTCAGACGTTTACTACTGATACAAGTTCGTCACAGTGGCGTGTGGCTCTAAAGATGAAAGAGGTAGCGGGCGATCCTGGACTGGCGATGTCAGCAGAGGAAGTGGATAAGGCGCTTACTTCTGGAATTAACGGTATCACGTATAATGTTCAAGACCCTGAGACAGAATGGCGTATCTTAAGAAAGCTCGCCAATAAGGGAGCAGTCTTGAGTACGCTTCCTGTAGCAGGAGGCGCTGCTTCGGTAGAGAATTCTTTATATAGTCGATTTCGTGTGTTGACTGGCGTTGCAATGTCTGAAACAGCAATGTCTCGTAAGTATCCAAATGTTCAGACAACTAAAGCAGCAATGGATACTGTATCTGCTGTTCTTGAGGACGAAGCAAAAGTTGCTTATAGTATCTGTGACAATATTTTGTATCTTGAACTTCGAAAGTATATCGTTAATTTCGAGAAGATGATGAACGATCTTTCTTATCGTTTGCCTGGTCTAATCACAGTTAATTTTCATGGTGGTGTTCACCCTTTGATTGCAGCCTATGTGATTTATAATGATGCGAAACGTCACAGGGATCTTGAGCCACGAAATATAATTGATGCGAATGGGCGGTTTGGACGTCTAGTTAGAGCGGTCTCCCCAACATGAAACCCGTTGTGATTACCATTGGTGGGTCTGAGCTCACGACTTGGACTGAGATGACTTTGAAGCGTAGTAAGGAAGAGATGACTGGAAGTCTATCAGTCACTATCTTTGCTGGTGCTATACCATCTGGTCCAATGGTCCGAGCTGCGGTAGCGGGGGCAGAGGTACTGGTCTATATTGCGGGACAACTTGCTTTCACTGGAACTGTCGATAAACGAAAAGGAACGGGGTCGAAGAAAGGTAGAGCTGGAACTAAAGAAAAGGATACAGGTAAGGCTGGAACTTCGATGTCGACTAATATCGGACCAGATGAATATACGATCAAGCTCACAGCTCGAGGTAAGACTAAACGTCTGATTGATTCGTCGCATCAACATCCTACTACCAATATGTTAAAACCTACGACTAAAGAAGTCTGCGAGAAATTGATTGAACCCTTCAAAGTACAACTCGATTGGAAGGGTGAGACTATCAAGTTGGATAAGATGCGCTTTCGCGATGGGTCCCGTGTGGTGGACGAACTTAATCGCGTCGCAGTTGAAAACTGTTATTTTATGTATGAGACTCGCGAAGGGAAATTATGCGTCACAGACGGCTGTGCTGGACAGAGTGGCGATCCTTTAATTCTCGGAATTAACATTCTTGAGTTCTCTGCTGAGCAATCTGAAGAGGAACAAAAGTCAAAAGTTAAAGTAAAGGGGCAGCGTTCTAAGAAAAAGATTTGGGGCGAGAAGGCTGTTTTGAAGACTCATAAGGAGATGGAAAATAAGAAGATGAAATCATTCGTACCCCATATCGTTCAACACAATGGGGATGCGGATGAGAAGACGTTAGAGCGCCGCGCTCGATTTGAAATGAATGCGCGTGCTGCTAAAGGTAAGAAGATCGAGATTGAAGTATTTCATGTTCAATCGGAAGGCGGTCCTTGGGATATTGGTAACATGCACTACGTCGAAGTACCGCCCGAAGGTATTTTCGATGTATTTGAATGCACTGAATTGACTTATACAGTAAATCACGATAAGACAATCAAAACCAGTTTGACCTTATCCCCTCCTCCCTCTGGCGGCGCAGATGGTGCAGCAGGAGGATTTGGACTCAGTAATATCAATTTCAATACAGGGTCAGCACGCAGATCTCAATCTGGAATATCTATGACGGAAGGTCAATTCCCAGATGCATGGTCACCCTTAGATTTGTCTGTTATGCCTTTCATGTCTGCTTCTGAATCTTTAGAACAGATGGCGAAGAATGAACCGGAGAACCAACCGGCTTCCCCGCCCCTTACTTTGCCACCATGGTTCGGAGAGATTGCATGACCAGTTTTACTCGCTATCGTGAACGTTCGAGGGATATCAATGACGGAACAGAACGTCACGTCTGGGGTAAGCAAGAATATATCAAAGGTGCAGGTTCGATTATTAAAGTGCGAGGAACCGATACTGAAGATCAGGAAGCTGGTGTTCTAAATATTGGAGGTGTTTCTTTTAACGTCAAAGAGAAATTTAATACTGAGGTTATGCTTCTCGCTTCTTCATCTGACACCACATTGAAGATGGCAATCCTTACCATCCCGAAGGATAAACAGCGACGGTGGATGGAGGGGCATGGTGGTGTTCAACATCCTACCGATGATACGTTTGCTCTAGACTTCAGCGATTCTCTTGCTCATCTGACTAAGAATAAGTTTGCGGTCGGTGAGAAAGGTGAATTCGAAGTCAAAGGAGATAAAGTTTATATCCGTGCCAGTCAAGTAATTATTGAGGGCGAGCTCGTTGTTAACAAGCTTGTTAAGACACCTCAAGTTGTAAACGGTAAGGAAAGCATTCCTGGCTTCGAAGGCAGTAAACAAGCCGAAGCTAAAGATGACGACAATGAATGATATAGACTGCCTGACCAGTACAGAGGGGAATCGTCGTAGGTTCTGGTCGACGATGGATTCTTGTGGTCGATATAATTTGTGTGGAGCAGAGTGTTCTATTCCTGGACTTCAATACATCGATAAACCAGAAGGACGAACAATTGCTAACGATGATTGGATTCGAAGTCTTATTTTGAATATTCTTAACACGCGAGCTAGAAGCGATATCAAATGTCCGACACCTGCTGGAACCTATGGACACTGGTCAGAGAGTTACAGAGACGACGGACTCTATATCGGAACCCGTGTCTACAATGTCGCTGAGAAGGCGTATGCTAAGATTCTAGATGGAGTCAAAGCAATCGGTGCAGCTATTCGCAGCGATATTGGTAAATTAATCATTCTCGAAATAGCTGATGATGTTGATGTTGATGTTGTGTATCGAGGTCGTTCTCGAGTTGATGTAACGATCACCGTTATGCTGCGTTCCGTCCGCCGAACAGTTAATCTTTCCGGTACTTACAGTACCGATACATGGGTATGGAACTGATGTCCTGCGTCATTCCTAGGCCAGATCCTAAGCAACTGTTCGATCAGATTAAGAATCAGTTCTCATCGACGGTCTTGGGTGGCGCACAAGTTATTCCCGAATCAAATGAATGGTATGTCGTCTCGAACGACTATGCTGCCGCAGAACAATATTTCGCCGTCGCTGACCAAATGTGGCGCGAGGCAAACCCTGAGACCGCCTGCTGCGATAATCTCTACAAGATGGCAGCGCAGAATGGAGTATACCCGCGCCCGCCATCCCATGCTGAGGGATATGCAAAATTAACAGGTGTTCCTGAAAGTCCTGTTCCTCCATATCTTGAGATCTTAACTGAGATTGGGACGTTCGTTTCTGTTGGTTCTGTTCCGCTTCAGTTATCTTCAGAGGGAAAATTAGTTATTCATATTCGAGCTCTGACACCTGGATCAGAGATGAATTCAAACGGTGGGGTGACTGAAGGAACTCTGGTTACCCCGGCTCCTGGAATCGATACCGATGTACAGATTTGCGGTGGCCAATTCTGTGGCGGAGCAGGTGAAGAAACTTGTGAAGAATTTAGAAAACGATATCTTGAACGTTTGGCGTATCAGCCCCGTGCTACGATGGCATGGATCAAAGAAAAGTTTATGGAATACCCTTGCGTATCTCGAGTCTGTGTTCGAGAAGGTGCCTGCTGCCGTTGTGGTGGAGAGTGCGGTGATTTCGGTTGTAAGAACTGTGGAAACATGATGCAGTTCTATGTCCTGTTTGATGGAGTATTTCCTTGCGGGATTCCTCCTCAACATGTTGTCGACGACATTACAAACTGGATGTTCGGAGAGCATCAAGGCTACGGCGAAGGTCAGGTGGAGATAGGTGTGTGCGGACAGGTGTTCGTTCCGAAACCGCTTCCAGTGAACGTTATCATTGATATCGCTGGCTGTCCAAGTACAGCACAGAAACAGATCATATCTGATTATATTACCGAGTTGTTTTTGAGAATCTGTCCTTCGATGCCTCTTAGAGTCAAGCAGATTGATTTGATCATAGCTTCAGTTATTGGACCGGAGATCAATGCCTCAGCTCACTTCGAAATAGTCGGCTACGAAGATAAGATTCCTCCTTATCCTCGAGAAGATGTCTGGGTCACTTCATGCGGGGATCTTGAGCCTGAGTGTGATGTTCTACCTTGTCTTAATGAGATCTCCTATTCTGGGCCTGAATCGATGAGGCCCCCATGTTGAGATCTTCTCCGCCATTAAGCGGTACGCCGCCAATGGCGATGATACCAGTTACTATACTGGGTGCGGATGGATGTGTTCCATTTAGAGTACCTGAGTATGAGGGCTGTTGTCCTCCTCCGCTTTGTGGAAATGATCTGTGCTGTACCTTTGTGGCATTCTTTAATCTACTTCCTTCTGGACCTATGTGGGACTATTGGAAGGCGGCTGCGATCAGTTATTTCGAAAGAAATGATGATCCTGCTGAATGTCCTATTGTCAAAGATCCATCTTGTCCGTCTTTGATCTTGCATGCTATCTATACAGTTCTTAGATTACGTCATGTCGTTCACAATGCGCTTTGGCCTGCTTTTAGGGAGAGCAATCCCACCACGGCCGTTACTACACTCGACGCGCATCTTGCGCGTCTGCATTGGGAAGATTGTTATCGTCAACATTGTCGTTCTGTTCTACTTGGAGAACTGACTCCTTACGAGATCTGGACTGAATGTGGTCCTGTGTTTTGTGAAGTTGATTTTCCACCCGAACTAGAAGCTGCGGTTAAGAAAGGAATCGTCACTGCCCTAAGTAGAGCCAACATGGGGATAATCAAAAACCTATGCGGTCTAAATTGGATCATTGAACCTCTTGGTGCCAAGATCGTACCAATCTATCCACCTCCCGCTCCTGATCAATCGCTACCTGATCCGTGCGATGTGTATAACTGTTCAGATGTTGCATTTCAGATTATTCATAGTCAAGACTGGCTCGAGGGAGTAGGGTCTGGAGATATCTGCGAAGTGAATCAACCTCCTGATAAAGTTTCAGCAGTGTGGGATCGCGCTTGTGACAAACCAGCGGGTCTTCCTGATCAGATATGGCCGGGAGTTCTAGCCGCAGAATGCATCATTCGTTCGATGCTTCCTACAAGTTGCCCACCTAACATCACACGGGGCTGCTGAAATGCCAGGTATTCTTCCAGAGCTCGAAACCGCAGGTGCAGTCGTTTACCGCGATGCGGCGGGTAATCCCACTCATCCACCTGATGTGCAGAACGCCTATCCACCTCTGCCTGCGTTCCTGTCTAACTGCGAGTTGACAGCACTTCCGGCAGACTGCGATGCGCGGATAGAACCGAAGCAGGTCAACGCGATTGTTTCGGAGCTGCTCAGCTTTGCGGAATGTCTCGATCCTGATGGACCTTGGGATTGCAGCTCGCTCAAGAACCTGTGTGCATCGTTTACCGCCTGGGGATTGCTTCACCTCAAGTTTGTTGTCGTCAGTGATACACCTCCGCCAAATCCGCAGCCGAACCAACTGTGGTGGGAGAGTGATACCGCAGTAATGTGGCTCTGGTACAATGACGGCAATTCCACTCAGTGGGTGAAGGTCAACGGAACCCAGAGTGGTGAGAGCGGCGACGTTGTGCGTGCTGCTACTGAGACGGAGATGATCGCCGGCGCTACTAATGAAGCGTTCGGAACCCCGTTCAATACTATGGCTCTCACTGGGCTCAGGGTTGATCAAATCGATGCAAGTTTGACTCCAAAGATCGTTCCGGCTATTAACGAGTTGAAGGGAGCAGTTGATGCTCTAGCTGCATCTAGCGAATTTGTTGGATCGTTCGCTGCTGATGATGGATCGATTGTATGGACCGCAACGTCTGGTATGAGCGGTAACGTTTTGCCTGTTCCGGCGCTTGCTAATAAAGGTTGGTATCTTATCTGTGATACGGCTGGTTCAGTTCCTCCGGGCGGTACCATTAATGGTCTTCCAAACTACGAGAAGAGTGACTGGCTGCTCTCCGACGGTGTTGAATGGACACATCTTCCATTTGGACCTATGTCTACGGTCACAGCTTCTGCTGTTATTGTTTCTCCGGCTGTAGCCGGAGCTGACGATGTCCAAGAAGCTCTCGTGGCACTCGATGCCAAGAATACAGAACAAGATGCAGCGATTGCCAATCCTATCGTTGCTGTGACAGCACCCGAGTTGACTGGAAATGGACAAGCAGCCAGTCCTATCACTTTCACCGGTATCACGATTGCTCCTAATTCTATTACAGCACTGCGCGGTAACGGTCTTTCAACGTCTGGACTTGAACTAGTGTCGATCGACGGTGGAACGTACTGAGGACATATAGATGGTCGTACCTATCCAGATCAAAAGAACTTCAGTACCCGGTTCCAGTCCGATCGGACTTTTGCCAGGCGAACTTTCTATCGAGATGGCTAATCCAACTAGGCTTTGGGTTGGTGTTCCATCGTCGATTGATCCATCAGAACGAAAATTGATTGGTGGAGGTATTGCCATTGGTGACGCTCCTCCAATGGCTCCCGCACCTGGTCAATTGTGGTGGGAGACTGACTCAGGAGTTCTCTGGTTCTATTATGACGATGGGAACTCCAAGCAATGGGTTCAGGTCAACAGCGGTGGAAATACAGGTGGCGGAGCGACAGGCGAATATCTACCTCTCGTCGGCGGTAACATGTCTGGTGACATTATCATCAGTAAGGGATCTCCAGGTCTATATCTGAATAACACCGAAGCTGCGGCCGGTGGTCTGGTCGGCATGGTCAATAGTACACGCCGCTGGATTATTCAACCAGGTGATCAAGCTGTAGAAAGTGGCGGAGGTACGGGAAGTGATCTTACGATTTATCGTTATGACGATCCCGGTGTCATTATTGGAACTCCTGTTCTGAAGATAAGTCGCGCTACAGGCATCTCAAGATTTGGTGCGCCTATCGAGATTGGTCCTGATCCGATGCCAACCTTGGCAGCCGGGCTTAAGATCAGTTATCCAGGCGCTGCTGTTCAGAACGGTATTGCTCTTCGACCAGCGGCTGATGAGACTACTGCTCTCCTGTTCTACAATGCTGCGGGAACTGCCATTGGGAACATCTATCAGACACCAATTGCTGTGGCCTACAATACCGGATCAAGTGGAGAACATAAAGAGGATCTTCGAGACTTTGATTCCGGGCGCATCATTGACAGCACCAACGTCTATGATTTTGCATGGAAGGGGACCACAGATCGCAGCTATGGTGTCATTGCTCAGCAGGCAATCACAGTTTATCCAATGGCGGTCACTCATGTCAAGGTGACTGAGGGTTATGACTTTTGGGGTGTTGACTATTCCAAGTATGTTCCAATTCTGCTTCAAGAGATGAAGGCACTACGAAAACGTGTCAGTGAGCTTGAATCTGCGTTGTTGAAGCTACTTGGAAAGAAGATCTGATGTTTGACTTCCCGTCCGGTCCAGTTCCAGGTCAGGAGTACACGTCTGGCGGCGTGAGCTATGTCTGGAATGGCTATGGTTGGGCAATCAAGATCGAAGAAGATACGAGTGGGGAAGTAATAGACGCCTATAACAAGTCAGAGAGTGACGCCCGGTTTGTTAACGCTGCCGGCGATCTTATGACCGGCGCTCTCAATATAACGAATAGCGGTGTTCTACGAGTTTATGTAGATGCAAATCATCAATTTCAAGCATACAGCAATGCTGTGGCGGGAGCCCAACAATCCGGTATCGGACAGGGTGGTCGTGTTGAACTATCCAATGCGGGTGTACTGAGCGGGATAAAGACATACCCTGCATTTCCATCATATAACCTTTTGATTGCGAATGAGGGTCCAGTAGGTTTCAAATTTGTAAGGCATGGTGCCGGGTCAACTCCAACTGATGGAGTACTTACTACATTATTTCATATTGATGGAATAACTGGAAATGCAAGTCTTGGTGGTGTTACTCCATCGATATTTTCAATATATACTGCTCCTGCGCGCGTATTGAATATCAGATCTGATAATGTACCTAATTCACTTGCTGCTCTTGATCTTACTGGTAACAGCACAACGAATTTTCCTGTTGGTCACATTTCATTTAGCAATCAATCAAACACTGCTGCGGATAAACGAATTGGAACTATTGGTGTATCCAGGCATAATAATGATGCTTCAGGCCGTATGGAGTTCAGTCTTTGGAATGCTGGTGTACTTAAGACTCAGTTAACTATTCTTCCAGAGGGTCATGTTGGAGTGGGAACATCTACTCCAGGTATAGTTTCATCTGTTCTTCCTACATTTAAGAATCACCTTACTGTCTATAATCCTACAGATCGAGGATATCTAGAGTTAGCTAGTGGATTAGATGCGTCAAATAGTGTCGTTGGCCACGTTGGTTTCATCGCGGATACCAATACTCCTGTAGTTAATAAACAAGTTGCAGGTATCATTGGTTCAGCTGTTGGAACAGCTGGTAATAGAGGTGGCATACTTCAGTTCTATACGAAGATCGATAATGGTGCGCTGACTGAGAGATTGAATATAGATAATGCTGGAATAGTTAAATTCTATAGTTCGAAGATACAGATAAATACTAATTCACCTGCACTTATATTCAATAAGGCTACTGGCGCTGATGGTAATCAAATCGTTGGACAGATGAATGGAGTAGATCGTTGGCATGTACGATTAGGTGATTTTGGTTCAGAAAGTGGAGCTGACGCTGGATCAGAATTTATGATCCATCGTTATAGTGACGCAGGTGCATATCTGGGTACACCTTTTCAGATTACGCGATCTAATAGTACCATATATCTTAACGGTTCAATAAATCTTAACGGAACAGTTACTCAGTATGGTGGATCAGCTTCATTCACGACTGGAGGAATCTGGTGTCATGGTGGTAATGATACAGGTATTGTCTATCTAGGTACTACTGGCGGAACTTATCTACAGAACGATGGGGCCACTCTCAATCTGTTTGGTAAGCCTGTCAGACTAAATTCAAATCTAACTGTTGATGGTGCGGCTACTGTCAAAGGTTTTTTAGGTGCGGATAATAAAGCTAGTGTCGGATTTAGTACAGGCACGATAGCAGCATCTTCCGGATCACAGGCACTGGAAGTCAAGAGTGGGGGTGGTGTTGGTGACGGCGCCTTTATGGCATTTCATCGCCCTGGATCATTTGCTGCCAATTTTGGTATCGATACTGATGTATTTTGGAAGGTCGGCGGATGGAGTATGGGCGGCGTTGCCCATAAGCTGTTCCATGAAGGAGTGTGTCCGAACAATTCTAACTATTTCAGATTGACTAGCGGAGTGATGCTCGTGTTTGGTACATGCCCTGTTAGTATGGGCAATGGATGGGTTACGTTTCCGGTAGCATTTCCAAATCTGTGTATTGGAGTAGTCTGTACAGGTGTAGCGGCGTTGCAAGATGGAGGTTCAATCACTTGTAATAGTCAGGCGTTTGAACCTAGTAGATTTTTCTTTCAACCAAGATACGTTAACACAGGTGGAGCTGTGGGTGTGGCTACTCAGGAATACAGATATATAGCGTGGGGGTATTGATGACTGATGAGAAGACAGAACAGCCAATTATCGTTCCTGAGACACCAGTGGGAATGGCTGATCTTGTTCTGCGCTATTATGGCCTATTCGATACGGAAGGTAGGGCCATGGCATTCTATACGAATGACATTTATCCGCCCGTGAATGAGAATGCTCGCAGTGCAAAGATACCTTTGGAAGCTGTGGAGATCACTGAGGAGGTGTGGAAAGAGTTACTGGTTAAACAAGGGTCTGCGCGGTATATCGATGGAGTGGTTGTTGATGTACCATTTCCACCGATACCGCCTCCGCCACCCAATCCATTAGAAGCGATGCAGTTGGCGATCGAACAGATCGCTAAAGAAGTTCAAGAACTCAAACGAGGTAAGAAATGAACGATGAGCAGCAGGCTATCAGTCAACACGTCGAACAGAACGTTCGTCTTCTTCTTGGTGATCTGCAGATGCAGATACTTGTATTGAGAGCGACTATCGCCTCGATGCAGCAGGCTGAACAGAATATCAAAACGAATGGGGCGGCGCAGCCCAAAGCGGAATTTGAACGACGAGTATAACTGATGTTCGATTTTCCTGCATCACCTTCCATTGGGCAAGAGTACACAGCCAACGGTGTCTCGTACATCTGGAACGGGTACGGCTGGGCTGCGATGGAAGATGATACCGGTGGTACCGGAGGTGAGTTCGTCAACACCTCCGGCGACATCATGACCGGTGATTTAATTATCTCAAAGGATACTCCTGGGCTTGGGCTGAACAGGATTGGAGCACCTGATGCTCAGATTCGTGGCTTGAGAGATGGGCTATCTCGCTGGACTGTGGTGTTAGGAGATAATGTTGCCGAAGGAGGTAGTAATTTAGGTTCTGATTTTAGAATATCCAGATATGACGATTCCGGAGGAAGGATCGGCAATCCTCTTCTCATTAGTCGCCAGACCGGTCTTGTGACTATAGAAGGTGATCCGACAGCTCCTCTAGGAGTCGCCACAAAACAATACGTCGACAGTCATATGGGAACTGGTTCATATGTTCTCAAGACTGGTGATACGATGTCGGGTCCTTTGAATATCACTATGGCAAACCCGTTCATCACGCTGAACAAGACTAGCGGTGCGTCGTACATTCAAGGAACCAATAACGGCCTGATCCGTTGGCGTATGAATCTTGGATTGAATGTAGCTGAGACTGGTGCTGACACTGGATCAGATTTTAGTTTGGCTCGATATAGTGATGCAGCAGCCGCTATCGGTGGGATCAACATTTCACGTAAGACAGGTCTACTTACTACTGACGGCGATATTCGCATTGATAAATCTATTCCAAAGATCACAGTTAATGGCATTGATTCCAATGGAACATACCTCACAGCTATGCGAGGTGGGTCTGCGCGTTGGAATCTCTTGATGGCCTATGGGGCTGGGGCAGATTTCTATATTCAGGCTTGTGATGATACCGGTACCGTTATCAATAATCCTCTAACGATCAAACGAGCAGACAGTACGGTAGAGGTCACACGTGACCCTTTAGTTCCCTTGGGTGTTGCCACGAAGCAATACGTCGATGCACGCGTCGGTTCTTATGTCTTAAAAACCGGCGACACTATGAGTGGTGGCTTGACTGCACCGGCAGTCAATGTCACAGGACAAGATTCCCTTTCTCTGACTGTGGCAAACGGCGCTCATGCTCGTCTAGCGCAAACTGTGACAGGTACGCGGACTTGGTACACCGGGCCACAGGCAGATGGTGCTTATTATATTCGTGATGCATCAACCAATGTACGCATGTCGATTGATCTTTCTGGTACAGTTAGTTTTCAAGGTAACGCTGTCTATGCAGGATCCTTCAACGGTGCGTTCAACGGAAACGTCAATGGAAACTGCACCGGGACAGCCGGTGGTATTGCAGGAGGCAGCATCATTGATGTGACAGCTATTGAGGGTGTCCAGTACATGGACTTCCGATATGCAGGTCATGGTGAAGATTATTGCGCACGGTTTCAGATTCAGAACGATCATCAGTTGACATGCTTTACACCTCGTTTCAGTGTTGCTGGAGGATATATCAATTCTGATACTTATATATCTTCAGCTCAGGGTTATGCTTGCAATGCAGGCGGTGCTAGCTCAGGTTACGTCTTTGCGATTAACTGGCCAGGTGGTGCTCTTTTTATCAGTGGTGTTTATGTCGGTAACGTAGTGGCTGGGTCCGATTACCGTATCAAGAAAGATGTTGTCGGTCTTACTTCTATGTGGGATACTGTAAAGGAGCTACGACCGATCAGGTACACGCATAAAGACTACACTCCTGTTTCTCAGCTAGAGACAGAACAGAGAACAGGACTGCCATTCTTTGCAGGAGATGATATAGAACGATGGGGTTTCATTGCGCATGAGCTTCAGGAGACGTTAGTTGAAAGCGCAGCGACCACTGTCAAGGATGACCCTAACGCAATCCAGTCACCCGATCCAATGACTGTGATTGCTGCTCTGACTAAGGCACTTCAGGAAGCCATGACTCGTATCGAGTCACTTGAGGCAGGAACTAATGTTTGACTTTCCTCCATCGCCAGCACTCGGAGAAGAATATGTCTCCGGTGGAGTGACGTACTTCTGGAACGGCTATGGCTGGGCAGCCAAGCCAGGAGACTCGAGCGCCTCCTTTGTTGATGTCTCAGGCGACACAATGACAGGTGATCTGAAGATCACTAAGGCTGCTGATGATCCGATAGGACCCAATATCTTTGGTCAACGTGACTTTATTGATCGTTGGTGCGTTCAACTTGCTGGCACCCCGGCTGCTGATTTCTACGTCACCTATTACAACGATGCTGGTGTGGCTCAAGGTCACGCACTAGTCGGCAATCGAGTCACTGGGCTGTTGTCGGTCAAGGGAGACCCGACGACTCCTCTTGGAATTGCGACAAAGCAATATGTAGATTCTAGACCTAGCGGCGGTCTCGATCAAGCCACAGCCGATGCTCGCTACGTCAATGTAGCCGGCGACACGATGACGGGTAATCTCGGTATCGAAAGCCCCAACCCCGCCCTGATCCTCAATTCACTAAATGCCACGGCCCCTGCAGATATTTATTTCAACAGCGTTGGCGCGACGAAATATCTGTTCCGAATGCAAGGGACGCCTAGCCTCTATGAGTTTGGTATCTGGGCAGTCGATGCGTCGAGCAATCTGCGAGCGGCGCTCAGTATTAACAACGCCACAGGTCTTGCCACCGTTGTTGGCAACCCGACCGCACCGCTCGGCATCGCGACCAAGCAATACGTTGATGGTGCTGTCGGTGCCGGATTTCTTCCACTCACTGGTGGTACGTTGACAGGCGATCTGGCAATTCAGAAAGCAACTCCAATTCTGAGATTGATAGCATCTGCTTCTGGTCAGGGTATGTCAGTTGTAGGTATGAACGAAGCATTGGCTCAACGTTGGAATATGGAGCTTGGCAGTAACGATGCAGAGACAGGTGGAGCGGCTGGAGCAGGTGGTCGTAGTTTCATTCTTCATTGTTATAGGAATGATGGTAACTATATAGGTCAGGCACTCAATATCAATCGTGAAACTCGTGCTTCCAATTTTAATGGCGAAGTTTCGATCACCAAACCACAATCAATTCTTTGGCTCAATGGTCAGTCTGGGAATGCTCGTGCTGTTATAGGTCAGAGCAATGGAGTTATTCGTTGGTCGATGAACCTTGGCGACAGCGGATTGGATACCGGAGGTAATAAAGGATCGAATTTCAATCTTATTCGTTTTGACGATGCTGGTAATGCCGTCGACTCTCCTATTGCTATTTGGCGGGATACGGGGATCATAGAAAGTCGAGGACAACAGATTGCTCCTGCCACTATCGATATGAGTAGTAATATACTCATCAATGGTGGGTTCGACATAAATCAGTTTGTCGGAACTGCTGGAATTGCAGTTGGTGCTGGATCAATGAACACGTATTTTGCTGACGGCTGGAAAATAGCCAAAAGCGGATCATCTGCATTTGGCCTCTATACTCAAGGCCCATCGGGACATGCGCCTGAATTTAGATATTGTGCTATTATGAATACAACAATAGCGCAGCCATCTTTAGGTGGTGATCTTATTTATTTTGTCCATTCAATCGAGGGAGCGCGGATTGCGAGAGCAAGGCAGGGAGGGGCAAACGCGATCCCCATCTCGTTTTGCTTCCGAGCGAGTTTTCCGCAGACGGGTCAAATATTGGTGCGGCTGACTGATAGCCTGGGATCGACAATGCAAGATATTTGGTTAACGATTGCCGCAGCAGGTGTGCCTCAGTGGTGTATTGGTACGTTCCCGGCGCAGACGACAGGCACATGGACGACGGATGATACGATGGGTGCCATGTTTATGATCTTTTTCGGGATTGGTGCGATGAACCCCGTCGCCGCCGTAGGTATGCAGACCGGAATCAGTGGAGTCATGTTAGTTCCAGGTAACATTCCTCCAATGGATACACATCGACTTATTCGTCCTTGGTCTGAGGAATTGCAGATCTGCAAACGCTACTATGAGAAATGTGGTTCAGGTTGGACTGGAGCCTGGAGTACAGGAACCTCAGCACAGGTCTTTGGTTCATTTGAAGTTCAGAAACGAGTGGTGCCGACGTTGTTTCTTTCATCGTCTGATGTTGTCTATATGGAATTATCTAATATTGGTGGATCGGTTACAAATCCAGGCATTGCAACAATTGTGAACTCGCAGATATCGAAATTGGGTGCGCGTGTATCTTTCGGCAATCTTAACAATTCAAGCGCACCGAGTCAGGGTCCCGCAGGGTTGTCATCCGATCCCATGTGTTTCGATGCGAGATTGTAATGGCTGAATATCAACTCACCACGACCGACTATGTCATTCGCACAAGCGACGGTGCTCACATTCCACCCGATCCGCATAATTCCGATCGCATGGAATACGAATTGTGGCTTTCCGAAGGTGGAGTACCCAATCCTGCTGCACCGACTCCTCCCATTGTGGTTCAGAGAGATGCAAATGCACGTATCGATGCAGGTATATCTGCATCGTTCGAAGTTGTCAAAGATGCATCACAGGCAATACACGCAATCCAATCTGGTTTCACTCCACAAAATTTTGTAGCATTTCTGTTGCAGATGAAGATTATGACCGACGCTTTTGTCGCGATGCTTTCTGCGCAAGCTACTACGACAACAGACAAACAGGACATCTGATCATGGCTATCGATTTCCCATCCAACCCGGTGATGGATCAGGTCTACAAGGACCCACTCACGGAGATTGAGTTCAAATGGAATGGGTATGGGTGGGATGCGAAGCCAGTTCCTCCGTCTTATAGTCAGGAGGAATCTGACGCTCGCTTTGTTCACATTACTGGCGACTTGATGAAGGGTGTGCTCTATCATCCATTTACACCAACTGTTCCTGACCACGTCGCCAATAAAGCCTACGTCGATATGGTCATCGAGATGCTTCCTCCACCACAGCAGCCTGGTATTAGTCAGCCTGCTGCAGACGCACGCTATGTCAACATTACCGGTGATGCAATGACGGGTTATCTGTCATTGCATGCACTTCCAACTGATCCGATGCATGCTTCGACTAAGCAATATGTCGATCAAGCTATTGCTGCAATTCCCCCACCTTCTCAAACTGGAATTAGTCAAGGTGATGCTGACGCGCGCTACGTCAATATCACTGGCGACACAATGTCGGGTGGACTTCAGATCAATTCTACTCTGGGAGTAGCTGGTCGTACCGATCTGAATTATCTCTCCAATGTAGGAGACATAGATAATTCAGGCCAGATCCGTATGAACACTCTTGTGTGTGCCAGCTCGTCGACATTCAACGGTCACATGTTCAGTAACTATGGCCGTCTCACAATTTATGCTAATAATAATCCTTGTGTACAACTCTTTCACTCAAACGGTGCGTCATTTGGGCTTTGGTCTATTCAAGGTCCGGATTTTTATATGGCAATGGGTAACACCGACGGAAATGGAAATTCTTTGGATGCCATGTGGTGGGTCAATGGCGCAAAGGTTCAGGCTTGGTCAAATCAGGCTTATAAGCCTGCGGGTGGTGCTTGGTTTGCATCTTCTGATGCACGCATCAAGAATGTACTAGGAAACTACGAAGGAGGTCTCGCTCAGATTCTTGCCATACAACCAGTGCGGTACAAATATAGAGGCAATGACACAGCCAAAGCACCAGAACATCATGTCGATCTTGATGAGAATTATAAACGCATACCGACGCCAAAGACTGCCCCTGTGGCTCCTTATGGAAACAGTCCACACTATATGGTGGCAATTGCCGATAAAGAATTTATAGGTCTTGTTGCTCAAGACGTCGAAACGATTATGCCAGAGATGATTGTAATAAATCCAGGTATGATCGATGGAGTTCAGGTTGCAGACATTCGAGACATTGATCCGAGCGCCCTGACTTACGCTCTGATCAATGCGGTCAAGGAACTTAGCGCCAAAGTCGACGCGTTGGAAGCGCAACTGGCTGCTCGCAGCTGAGACAAAAGGAAGTAACAAACCATGCCCATGTTCCCAGACAGTGGCGTTCCGGCAGCAGACGCCAAGAATAGCATCGACGTAAACACCCCTGCCGGATGTCATGAACTGTGGTACAGCACCAGTCGCTGTCAGCCACGGTTCGATCCAGCCGCAGCCAACGCGATGTTGGCTGAGGATATGAATCTGATTATGAAGGGAGAGTTGCAATACGATTGCTCCCGTCTTGATCACATCGAAAGGGCAGTACGATATATCAATCAACGTGGATTGGCTCGATCCACATATCTGACGGGAGGGCCGAATAATTACTCGGCTGGCCTCGATCCGGTAGCCACACGCTACAACAATTTCATGACGCTAACTGTTGTTCCGGAGACAACTAACCAGGCTATTGTCACAATCAATATTAACGGTCTGGGCGGGGTCTATCTTCTGCGCAACGATGGACAGCACCTCGAGCGACTTGACCTGCGTGCAGGTATCCCGTACATCATTTGTTATCTCAATGGCTACTTCTATGTCTGCGGCATGGTTGCCAGCCAGGTTCCCCTTCTGGTCAAGGGTGGCATTGATTGTTGGATTCGCACAGACGGTAACGATACGACTGGCGATGGTACGGCGAACACTCCCGACAAGGCGTTTCGTACTATTGCTGGCGCTTGGAACGCAGTTGGTTCGCGCTATGCGGCCACACCTCTGTTCTCGATCAATATGCGACTCGGCATTCCAGGTACTTATGACGGTACGTCGATCAGTGCGTTCGGCGGTGCTGTGTCACTAACCGGAGATCAGAACAATCCGGGTTCGTATCGAGTTAGATCAGCATTCATGCACATTGATCTGTATTCTTGTATGTGGATGGAATCGATTGCAAGCATGTCGTTCATGGGTGTAACATTTGAGATGGCCCATGCGGGACCAGACCAGATGGCAGGCGTTCGTGCTATGGGGTCTCGCGTCTTTGTGAACAATTGCCAGTTCGAGATGATGGTCGATAATCCGCGTTCACGTTTCGTTGACTGTGCGGATGGAGAGTTTGCTCAGTTCAAAGGTAACAATCGTTTCCTTGGCAATAACCATATAATGGGTGGAGCTGTTGTCTGTTACGGTCACGGATCAACTGGACATACCTATCTTCTTTTGGGAGAGACAGGCTTCTGGCACTTCTCAAACATTCGCATGAATGCAGGTGCGGTATTCTTCTGGTGTACGTCTCTGGGTGTCATGGACTGGGGTTGTACAGATCTGCTCGTCAGTAATTGTACTGGCATTCAATATTTCGTTGCGGAGAATGCCATTATCAACATGGTTGGACATACAATACCAGGTAACATACCTGGTAGCGCGAGTTCGGGTGGACAGTTCATCCCATAATAGGAGAGTTGAAATGACAGATACCCCTCCCTTCCCGGGCCCCTATGTACCTGAGATCAAGGGAATGCCGGAACCTCCAGTTGCGACTGTGAGAGAAGAGATTCCTAATCCAGCATTGCTTCCGCCTGCACAATGGCCGGCGGAGAATCCCGTATACATCGCAATGATGGCGAAGTCACGTGAAGGATTAACTTCTTCAGAATGACTGGCATGCGATGACCGAAATCAAATCCTGGGTCAGGAATAACTCGACACTCGTATATTTCCTGATCGCCCAGGCTATCTTTGTCGGGGGATTGGCGTTCAGCGCATGGGGCTATATGGTTCGACTTGAGAGCCGCGTGAATACGTTAGAGGTACGCGGCTCGCCCCATCTAGCAGAAATCAACACTCGGCTTACTGTTTTGGAAGGCGCGACTAAGAAAAACGAAAATAGCATCGAGCGTATTGTTGACGTAATGACGCGCGAGCTTCATATCAATCCTGGGAAGTCGAAACAATAGGAGGACGTCATGGGTGCAAACATCTGGTTCTGGCTGATCTATGTTCTGATTGGTGTCCTTGGCATCCTTGGTCTTGGACCCTGGCGGACGCAGCAGTATCCATGGGCTCCGTTCGGCTCGTGGCTTATCTTGTTCGTCCTGATCGGCATTCTCGGGATCGCGGTATTCGGATCCCCTATACGCTGAGAGGGAATCGCCTCCAACAATAGGCGATCCCTATATTGGAATGGATCGAAGTAAGGTGCCGCCACTGCCTCCATATCCATCGGCACCCCCACCAATCTGCAAAGGGTGTTGAAAGGAGTGTGATATCATGGTGAAGGTCATCTGTCGGCCCGGTGGCTGTACGGTGCCGATCCCTCTACCAGCAGACTACCCACAACCCCTGCCTTGAGGGAGGTTACATTTGATAAGCGCGGCGCTACAGGAGCGCGCCGCGCTTACTTTTTGACCGCTATACAGATCGCTAGCGCGCCGGTTGGGGGCGTTTCTAGCTGCGGCCCGTACACATGTAACACAATAGTTTCAAACGCACTGTAGCGGCTTAAAACGCCCCGATTATTCATTACGTCCATGGTCTTGTTGTTCCCGGGATTGTACTGCTTCTTGAAGGTGGAGCTGAACTCACACCTGGAAAATTAGCAAATAGAATAAAACCAGCGTGATAAGCTGCTGCTTTATTGAGTACAAAGTTTGACACCATTGAACGAGAACTTTTTATATTAGGAAGAGTTTCTTGTCTTGCGAAAGCAATTTGTTGTTTGACAGCATCTCCACTATCAGCTCCAACTATCTTTGCAAAACTTTCACAGAAGAGATCATATTCAAGATCACGCCCACGTCCAGGTCGATTGTTAGTTTCCCATTCGGGAAGTTTTCCAAATCTTTTAACTAATTCTTGATAAAGTAAATTGTGAGCTGCGGCAGTCCAGATCCTGACTCCTCTATTTTTACCCATATTCACCTCGATTAGAGTTTTACTCATATCTTACCATAGTCCGCCCTAAGGACTGCGTCCTTATCGTTGACCCGCGTGTATTCGCCTGACTTAAGTTTCAGAAAGATATGGGTACCACATTCCGGGCAATAGTTCGGAAGGCGCGGGTTGACCCAACATAGCAGCATGTGGCAGCAAGGCATCTGCAACAGCCGGAATTGAATCATATCATTAGTTATCACTAGGTTCTTCCTGATTGAAATACTGTTCGAGACTCCAATCTAGAACATGCCGATCATGATTGCGAGATCTGATTGTGTACCAATCTCGATATGTGATATAGCTATCTCCGAGAAAGGTATAGCTGTTGTCTGGAGACCGATGTCTATCTGGCTCCCCAACTGTGTCGTACCAGAGCTCAAATACCATTATTGGATCAGCACCCCTGGTTGCGCATGCTCTGCAGTAGGCGCAAGAATATGGTATTGAGGTGCAAGCCACACCCACTGCTGGATGAACCTTGGGGTCGCGCTGGCATACGTCGCAGCGCATGTTAACCATTGTCATTGTTGTTCGTCCATCACCGCCTCAAACTCGATCACGATGCCGAAGCACGGCAGCGGAAGAATGTAGAGCTTGCGCTTGTCGCGGTCCCAGAACGCGCCGACCCACAGGTCGTACCAAGCGAACAGCGGTTTGATTTTCATTTTGTGCTCAACACGTTAGCGCCGAATTGCTTCATGAGCGTGCGAATTCCGGAGGCAATGGCGATCTTTTGATCGGATGTGAAAGCACTGCGCTCGTTGACGAGCAGCAGCCTGTCGAGCCATTTGATCGGATCGGGGCCGATATAGTCGCGCTCTTCACTTTTCGTCATGCGACTAACCTCAACTTGGGCTTGCGCTTGGCCATTTTGCGCTCGCCGACGCGGAACGATGCTCTCACCGAATTGGCGACGGCTGCGACGCAACAGTAGCGCGGTGAAATGGTGGCCCCGAAGAACCAGTTACGGAGTGTGGTGTTCGTCACGCCGCTCGACTTAGCAATCTGAGCGATTACAGTACCGAACTTAACGCCTTGAGCTTCCGCTTCGAATTGCAGCGCCGTGCGCAACAGATCGATCACGGGATCCTTGGTCTTGAACAGATACGTCTTGTACATCTTAGTCCCCTTGCTTGTTTTCTAGTCTGCCATTAGGTAGTGAATAAACAATCATCCAGCTCTTCTTACATTGACTGGTCTTTTGCGGAATTTTTCTTTTAACCACAAGCCCTCGCGCTACAAGCGTCTCGAGGGTCTTTCGCATGTCGGAATACCCCATCCAGGTCCATTCCGACTGTGTGGTCCAGAACCCATGGATGTTGAGTGCCTTCAACACCATCATTTGGGTGTGGCCGATAGGTCTCATGTCTTTTTCCTTGAGACAGTACCCATCAGAAGATGGGTAGCGTAGGCTTTGGTTTCAGGTTCACCATTCACAAACCATGCAAATCGATTGCATGCTGGATAGTATGCACAGACCACATTGCCCCGTGTGGCTTTTCCCGTCGTGCTTCCACCGATACCTTTATCAGAGTTTCGTATGGCTTCAGATTGAATCGATTTTACAATTGGAGATTCAGTCTTCATCGAATTTTCGCCCTTCGATAATGATCTTCGGTAAGGACAGACGGCGCCATTCTCCACCTCCATCCCATTTCACAAATAGTTCTTCAGCTACAACGAAACCGAACCAACCCGGTCGAATGCGGATACGTCCTGTGTTCGCCCAACCCGTTGTAGTTCTGTTGTAGTCGAGTGGGGGTTTCTGGTCCGGCACTATTTCAACCCCCACAGATCAATCTGCTGCTCTTGAAGTGTCTTCCACTGCGTGGCGCCACCGTCATGGAAGGACTCCATGTGGCGATCGTAAGCAGCTTCTGCCGCATTATCGGTACACGACTTGCAGATGAGTTCCCCGTAATCGTTTGCAGGAAGATCACAGGGGCAGGCACACTTCTGGCAGGGGTGTCTCATGGCTCAGTTCCTTCTGGTTTGAGTTGTACGGGATAACGAAGCTCGGCAGATTTGGAATCGAATACTTCGACCATAGCCTCGCCGAGCTGGAAACCGAGCGACTGTGCTATCAGATCAAGATAGACACCAGTGTCGCCAATCTCCTTACGCAGTTTTTCACGCAGAACATCGTCGGTTTCTTTGTTACCGGGAATGCCGTCGCGCGAGCGATTCAGTTTCTTAGCGAGGTTAGCAGCTTCACCTAGTTCGCCCATGATCGCAACGAACCAGTCACTGGTCGACCAACCGGAGAGCGGATGATTGAAACCATTTGGTGCTTCACAACGAGCACGATTTGCCTTGCTGAATTCCTCGAAGGTCATTTTGTCTATCTCCCGTCGATATCTGAAGTTAACGAAGCGCGAAGCTTGTTGTTCTCATCTTCCCATTGTTTCTCCGACTTCGGATGTCCATTGGGCATTGACGGAGAGTTCTGCAACGTCTTGAATAGGTCCGTGGTCTTTCCACAGAACGTCACATAAGCGTTGATTGTGTCCGTGACCTCGAGTGTGCGCTCTCCAATGTCCTGTTCGAATTTAAGACCGAGGGCGCGTATGTGTTCGGCCATCGCGAGTGCCTGCTCGACTACAGACTTAATGTCAGCAACCATACGATCAGCAGATGTACGGACCGCATCAGTAGTCAGGCTAGCGATTCTTTGATTTTCTGTCATTATGATCTCCGGGTTGCTTTGTCATAGAGGTGAGGCATGCAGTACTTAATCAGATCTAATGTTGCTTTTACGGATAGATTTGTCTCGCAGATGATTGTTCCATTTGCCCGATAAGAGAAGATATGCAGACCAGCGTCTAGATCATCACAGAAGGTGACGTCATAGTGATCAGCCTTCTCGACCTCGGGACCGGAAGGTCGGTAGTCGAATTCCATTTTTGTCACCGGCTTATACTTTATGATAATAGTCGAGTACCATTTCTATGCTGCACGATTGTTTGAGACCGTTATCTCCCATCTTAACAAGATGAGTGACACCGTGACCCAGCAGCATACGTAGAACTGCTGCACCATTTGATGTAGTCCGCAGTTCTTTACCCAGATTGTCCCATTTAACTTCGATATCAGTCATTTGCAACTCGTCTTGACGACGCTCCCTGAACGGTAACTGCGGCATTGTGAATAGAAATCTTTGCCGTCGCAGGTTGTGATGCTCACTGAACCGCTACGGCGCGTAGTACAACTGGCTGCCTCACTAGGGTTCGGCAACAGAAATGTTGTGAACAATATTAGCGTTGCAGCAATTCGTTTCAGTTTTACTTTTGGGCGCTTCCTGGGCAACACTACAGAGACACGCCCTACGAATTTACTAAACCCTGCTTCAGAATTAGCAAGGCGAGCAATGTTGTCTCGATCGACTGCAATAAACATTCGAGATATGATTACCCCACGTTGAACTTTATCTGCCGCATCTTGGGCAGCATTATGAGCGTTTGTCTTATTGGCAAAGAAGCGTCGCTCTCCCGCATCTATGTAATAGAGGTTCATAGCTCCTTCTCCGTCCTAACAGTAACGTATTGTTGCACATTAAACACTAGATGTCAAGTGCGAGCTTTTCGAGGTTGAATAATAATATCAACTTCGGAACCTGTTTCTAAACCCTCTGGTCTATTGTACCCTACAAAAAGAGCTTCCCAACTTCCTTCGAAGTGTACAAACCACCCCAGATTTTCTGTCACGGTTATTGTCTCTCCATTCTTATCTTTTCTACTCTGAGAAATTCTTATTTTTTCCTCAAGCTTTTTTACTCGAGTTGGAATACGAATGGTCATACTTCTCCACTCCAAATTTTATCTAAGTGAGCGTAATCTTTTTCGATATTGACAGGTAACATACCTAACTTCATCCACAATTCATAATGTCTATTGACCTGATAAAGCAAATAGAAATATCGAATGTGTCTAATGATTGCCCAGCGTTTCATTTCTTAAATCCTTTACACGCAAGTTTTACCGAGCGAGGATCATCTACACGACCTGCGGTACTAACACCAACACGTAAATCGCACTTTGGGCATTCAATAAGATAATATCCTATTCGTTTTGCCGGATAGGGTAACATAACAAGGCACATTTCTTTCTGACCTTTGGACATGTCAAGATCAATGCCGAGAGGATATCTCGGATTGGGTTGACCCTTAGCTTCTGCTTTACCATCAACCCATTGAATTCTATGATTCATTGACGGGGCTCCAATGCATCGCTTTCGCTGATACAAAGTTTTCCACAGGTAACAAGACCTACTACCATGGCGTTGAAATTCTTTCCATCCTTCTTAGCTAGTTTGATAATCTCATCAAACAGTTTGGGCGGAAAGCGAATAGCAATCTGTTTGCTACCGTCGTCTTTGACTAATCCGATTGGATATTTCATCTTCTGCACCTCCATCTATATTTTCCAACGTAGACTTTACGCATACCGTGAACACTACAAATTCCAGATCGAGTGGGTCTATATCTGGTTCTTCTATGGGGCTTCACAACGTCTTGTATTGGAGGCTCAACTTCTTGCGGTGGAAGCGCAACCTCTTTCACCTCCACCGGTTCCCGAGTGATTGCAATGGTTCTTACGGTATTGATTTTCGGCGGAGAGACTATAACGTTGCTTGGTGTGTCGCCCCATCTCTCCTGAAGTGTGGCATACACCTTTCGCGGTGGCTCCTTCCTGACATAGATTATACCCCAGGAAATAAGAGCGGCACTAAGTACCGCAGCAATGTAGATAAATTTCATCAATGTGTCTGACTTGATCCACTCTGACGAATCTGTTGACGAATTTCTGCTGCGGCTTTGTCATCTGCATCTTCTTTAGACATGCCAGCAGCTATCATCTCTCGTTTGCGTTTTTCGAATTCTGCAAACCATATATCAAGTTCTGCCATCGCCTTTGGTCTATTCATGTTTTCTCTCCGTTCCCGATTAACGTGAACAACATCTTACGGGCATACGCAGATGTATAAGCAGATTCCCCTTGAAATAGAACAGAATCTTCAAAGTGTCTATCCGCAAGATGAGTCGCTGCCCATCGCGCGTAACTAGCTGCTACTTCCTGAAGATGGATAAGCAGATTGCAGCTATCTTCTTCGCTCATTTCTTTTCCAACTCTTGGATTGCCCATTCAATATCAGCAACTGTAATTTCTTCTCGTCCATTGCCCAATGCTCGATGCGCGATTAGTCGCAGCGCACGAAGCACAGCAAGGATCTCTGGAGATAGATTGATGTGATGGGTGCTCATTAATCATATCTCGTTACATTGAGGTGGAAAGCGCACCGACCGCGTGCGCCCGCGCGAGTATTGCGTGAGGGTGGTCATCCTTAGCCCACTCGTCACCCCACATGATCATGCGTTCTCGGACGGCGTCAAGCTCACGAAACTTTTTAGCAACTTCCATGACCTGAGCTTTAGTGGCGCCGATCTTTCGCAGCGCAGCAGTCACTTCGCGTTTTAGACGGGCAATCTTTTGGCTGCGACGTGTTTCTTTCATTTTAACGTCCCATTCTTCTTGCCATTAAAAGTCCTTCGAGAAAGAGGGCAGCTTTGATCACGTTTCTTGCATCACCCGCTTTAAGAGCGATTGCAATGTACTCGTTATTGTTTCGTCTCTCATCAACTGTACTAGCTATCGTATCTACGGCCGGACGAATAAGAACAAGTAGTTCTGTAATTGTGTCGACGTCCATTACGGTCATTTGATTTTCTCGTATTGAAATGGGAATTCTTTAGCTTCAGGTGAATTGCAGCTTATAACTATTCCACATGTTCTACAAACGAATCGTTCTGTTTTATCCATATAGGTCCCGGATATCCCATGTGCTTCGTCAATCAGATGACTGAATTTAGTTCCACGGCATTCTGGACATTTTGGATAAATCATTTGTTGATTTTCAAACGCTTATTGCGCATGCTCTGTCCAAGTCTACGCGATTCCTCGTGAGACAAACCTTTTATCCCAACCTGGTTAGCTGGCGGCATGCGCGGATGCGGAAAGTGAGTATCTTTCCATAGGTGGAGCACATAAGGGTGATTGTTGATGTGGTCTTCTTTAGGCACATGATATTGAATAACTAATTCATTCTCTTCCCAAAATAGATCTTTAATGAAACACATTTCTTCCCAATTCGGACATCTTCTTTCGGTGCTCACACTAACATGTTCCCAACCGTGTGCATCCGGATGTTCAGCACCATTAGATATAATTCGTAATGACGTGCCGCAGGGACCCATCAATTGAAATGCGCCTGCCAGCTCCGATTTAGGATAACCGTAGCCCTCGAGACGTGCTGTCTTAAGTTTCGTCGGAACTACCCTACGCATGGCGTTTATTCCAATTCGCTGCTGCTTCAACTCGACGCGCGTAGCCAATTGAGTTTGTGTATCCGACTGGACATTCATCCTTGACATCGCGACAATAAACGTACCACGATGCCAAGTCCCCACTTTTGTCATGTTCGAATGAACAAGGTGAACCGCAGAATGGGCATGATAATAGTTCGCCTGATTCGGCTTCAATAATTACCCGTTCTGCGGCCATAGGCTTGTGCTCCGTTAGCCGCACAGTATATGTAGATCTGCCTGTTGATGCAAGCTTTATTTTTGGAGGGTGGCTTTTACCCACCCGGTAAACCAAATCCGAAAAGTATCCCAATCGATTTCTGCAATAGCCTGCATCTGGTGACCTTCGGGAAGGGGCATTGAGATGTAGGTTCTAACTCGCCATGGTTTTTTATTCTGTCTATAAATAAGAACAGGAATTGCGTTGTCTCGCTTTGCAGATGTCTCACATTGTTTCCACCAAGTATTGACACTAAGTGTCTCTTGGCGTTTAACTTCGATTGAAAGACCGTAGCAACCAATCAGATCAGAACCACCAATAGCAGTCTGTATTTGATTTCTTTGAATGGTCGACATACCCTGAAGACACTCTTCTCTCGTATAACCTAACTCCATCATTGCGAGGTAGATACAATAGTTCATTGCATCTGCGACCTCGCGCTCTCCCGTCTTTCCCTTGTTAACAATGTGGATCACTGCTGGTTCCCTTACGTTATTAGCTCTGCTTTTTGATGTGTGCGTAGGCCGCAGCGCCGCCGCTACAGTACGTTTCTCTAGCTGGCCTGTGCTGCTGTGGCTACTTGTTGATCGGGGGCTACAGCCGGCGCTACAGCGGCCCCAATATCGACTAGTATTCTTTCTGCCTCTGTAATATACCATTCATAGTTTATGTCGGTCGGGAGAGAATTTGGAAGTACCATCAGCTCTCTTGCTCCATCAGAACGAGGTACTTTGTTGCCTGATATAACATAGACTAGCTCTCCCTCAACTTCTGTTGCGTAGTACCATCTAATGGCGCGACCAACGTATTCGTTCCCAGAAGGTTGAACCCTCGCAGCGCCCCCGCGTACATTGCGGACGCTGACAAACTTTGTAATATCAGTGCAACCCCGGATTGTGGTTTCCAATGGAATTCCTTTGGTAAGATAATCAATTACTGCATCTAGACAGATAGTTGCTGTCGGATTCTTATGCAGCTTCTGTTCGGACTGCTCAGGCTTTGCATAAGCTCCTTTAGATTTGGTCTTTCCGTCTTTCTTAATCGCTATATAGTTATTGACATCTCTTGAATAGAGAGCTTGAAATTCAGATCCTTCAGTCTCGAAACGAGTATCGAACTCCCAAGCTTTAATGATCTCATTCATTCTTGTCTGAAGCGGGCGTGGACATTTAATCACAATGCCATCCGTATTAGCACTGACGACACGAATCCCTGCAAGCTCAAGACGCTCGATCAGAAGTAGAAGACTTAGCTGACCAGTAAGTGTGACCTGGAATAGTAAGTCGGGTGAATAGATAATCGAGTGCATGTTGCCTAGCTTGCCGAATGTTCCGTTGACCACAATCTTTAGTGACTCTGCAACAGCTTTATTTCCAGCTCGCTTTGCCTCAAGTCGTTTATTGACGATGGATCGATATACGGTGAGGAACGCATCGCCCATATGTTGTGGTGTCAGTCCAAGATTTAGAATAATGAATGGATAATAAGATGTCACGTCTTTATCTAACAATATGAAATCGTTATCACTTACATGAGCAGCAGTCTGTTCGGAACTGTGTAGACCTCCGATTCCCATACGGTACACAGAACCGTTCATCTCAATCGGAAGTTCTTTGATCTCTTTTGGCATCGCAATCGAGCCAGTATAGTCGACAATAAACTCAGCGTTCGCAACAACATTCAAAGCATACTTCATTAGACCAGATTGGAAATTAAGATAATAAGGAACCTTGTATCGGTAAACTGTACCAACTTCGACTTTAGGTTTAGTTGGGAAACGTCCTGTAATTCTTTTGAGTTCTTTATTGATAACAGCTTCTGCAATTTGTGCATCAGATTTCGAACGCAGATCCACACTGAACTCATTACTTAATTCGTAACGCAGTTCGATCTGTTCTTTTAGACAATCGCGAAGGAGCTGAGTATTGAACGTATCATTTACGCAATACCAACGAACAATGATAATCTGTTCTTCACTCAAAACAGTATCTGGATGGAATGGAAGATCTTGAATCTTCTTTGCATGGAGTCTTCCGGCATAGGTCTTCAGACTTGCAAACAACGGGGCGACTTCAATTAGATCAATATGGTTTACAGGAAACCTCTTAATTCTATATCTATGATGAATCTCATAAGGGCTCACGTTGTATTTGATTAGTGCATCTGAGATCTCTTTTAGAAATTCAGTTGATAGACCTTCGCAGACACAGTAGCAGATTGTTAGATCGTATGAGATAGAATTGAATCCTACTGTAAGGCAATTCTTTAAGATCCAACGTAATCCCGAATTGTATTCTGATTGTGTAGAATCTAGATAGAAGATCTTGCCCGAGGCGGCATGGGTAAATACTGCGAGGAAGTAGTTTGAGAATACTTCTACGTCGACTATAAGTTCTTCCTGTTTATCACTGATGTAAAGCAGTTCATCGTAAGTCAATAGCTCGACGGGAAATGCCCGGGCTTCTTCAAGTCCGGGCAAATGATCGAGCCAAGTTTGTTCAGGAGGAGTACGCTTCTCCCGTTGGGTTTTTTCCTTCGGGGGTGGAGGAGTGTCGTCCCAAAAAAGACCCTCAACGGGATTACGAGGCATCTTAGCCCAGTACTGTCCGGGTTGCGTCCTTCAACTCTTGAACTGCTTTCGAATGCTGTTCTTTGGATTGATCGTACGCCTGATGTGCTCGCTCCAAGGCGCGCTCATCTGCAGCAAGTTTCTTCTTAGCTGCGATCAGGTTGTCTTGAATGGTTCCAAGATCGACTGACTTATTTTTCGTTACCATTGCATTCTCCATTGAGTTGATAAGTGACTCTATGTATCCACAGTCACATATTTTCTTAGTTGCCATTAACCACGCATACCAACAATCGCACCACGCAACTTCTCTCCAAAGAATAGAACAGGCTGAGGATAGCGTGTGAAGTCTGCTGTCTCAGCGACTCCCTCCAATAGGCGAAGCATCTTAATCTGATAGATTCCTCCGATACCTAGACCGTCTACTTCGTAGCTGGCTCCTGTTTCTTCGTCTAGATGAGTCTGGAGAACTCCATCCTTAATATGGATTCGAGTAAGATCATCTGCGAACGCAGTTAGATTGTCAAGTGCGGGGTAGAGACGCGGGTCAATTGGAACTGCGTTACATTTATGATCTAATACCTTACTGATATCTGGCCACTCTGTCACATAGAGTTGAGTACGAATCCATCTACCACCCGGGTAATGGAAAGTGACAGAGCCATTATCAAGCTGGAGATGGGATGGGGGTTCCCCAACTCGGATCACTTCTTTAACTGCCGTCCCTGGAATGTTAACCACAAAGGGGATGTCAATCGCAAGCCAATATTCAATCACACAAACATTGTTCGTTGCGAAAGCGGATTGTCCTCGTAACAGAATACCATTGGTCCAAGGGCGAGATGCATCGTTACCAACAAATGCACTAATCTTTTCAAACGAGTCAAGTAATGCTGATCCATCGATCTGAACGATGTTACCCGACGGCTCTGGATGTATTGCATCTGTGTCAACAGTTTCAATAAAGGCTCTGAAGTTACCACTCTGTACACGGAGACGTCCTTTCTCAGTCAGGGTGAGAACAACTTCCTCTTCGCAGTTGGAAATTGCGCGGACTAGCGTCTCAGCTTTTGGTACGCATTCCAAGTCCAATGCAATAGGACTGCAGATAGCGAGATTACCATTGAATGATCTGACCGTACCTTTTTCAATACGGAAATGCGTCATTGCGGGAACAAAATCCTTTGTAGCTACTGCTCCCTTGGTAAATTTTAACGACTGTAAGATATTAGTCATAAGCAAATTCTCCGTGCATTTCTCGACGTGTTTTCTTTAAGAATTCAATACCTTGTTCACGTCCTTCTTCATCGAACGGAAATAATTTTGATTCAGTAATGCCGTTCTTTGTTACACGAGCATTCCAATAGGTATAGGAATCCCGTTTCTCGATAGATAGACCTTTAACACCAGATGTATTGCGAGAGGTTAGTTTTTTATTCATTTCATTCTCGCTTTGTTGTGCAGCTCTAAGATTACGACCTCTATTGTCATTATGTATTTGATTTATATGATCAACTTGGATTGGATAATAATCATTAACCAAATAAAAACAGATTCTATGAACTTCATATAAGTCATAATTAATACATACCTGTCGGTATCCATCATCTCTGAGCCAACCAGTTTCAACACCGATGGGAGCTTTATGGTTTCTAACGATCTTATTGAGAAGCAATCCTGTATCCGGATTGTAGACGAATAATTTATCGAGAACATCTCGTTTGGGATACCAACAAGTTGATAATTCAAACGGTCGTAATATCATCTAAAATAGCTCCTTTACTCTGCCTTTGTAGATGCCGCCGTTGGCTGCGTCGACCATAGCGTTTATAACACCATAGCTCCATAAATTGTAAGCCGCGCGCGATTCATAAACGGTGGATAACCGTTCGTAGGTGAAACCCATATCCTCAAGGTGCTTAAAGATAACGTCTTGTTCAATCGGAGACAATGTAGTGGCGTGCTGACCAGCGTCGTGTCGTTGTGGGCTCTTCGACGAGACGTTAACCGGACCCCATTGTGGTGTCTGGATACCACCGAACGCAGCAGTCTGCACCCAAGAAGATGAGTCGCAGCTATACCAAGGATAGGCTTCCATGATTGGGATAGAGGTGATTCCGAATCCGTGTACTTTGAGGCGTGGACGACCACTACCATCGACTAGATATCTATCCCAAATCCTATCAAGCCATTTCATAAGCTGCGTGGATGAACTTCCGACCATACCGCCTAGAGTGATATACTCGTAGTTCTGAACATAGTGTTCGAGATAGCGTTCATCTTCGCCTGCGTGGAAGCAAGGTAGCGGACGGACGCCCCGAGCTTCCATCTCACATTGATTGCGATACGTCTGAAGGGGGTCACCGATGCCGTCCAGTACGGATGCCATTACGGTTCCATCCTCGACGCGTATGATGTCTAGATTGCGTTTGATGTATTCACAGTATTCAGCAACCGAAAGATCCACCTTGAGCGTATAAGCGGAGAACGCTCCGGAGTCAAGGAACACCCGCACCTTATCTTCGCGCATGGCGTCAACGAACTTCTGCTTCCCGACGTAATGATATGATTCCAGAATGTGTGGGACGGCATCAACTAACCGTTTCTCGTTGTCAGTCAAATTCTGGTATCGACCGGAGTTACCTCCAGCTCTATATCCGTTGGTGTAAATGGCAGCTAAATAAATATGCATCAGATCTGCTTCGGGGGTTCCTTACTTACAGATAGCGCAACCACAGGGTGGAGGCGTCCTGAGATGTGTAAAAGAATAGGACAGCCCTCATTGATGAGTTTGATTTCAGCAGGCGTTGGCTGCCACGCAGAGATCATATACCCATCACGATCCCAAACTTCGATAGTGTGGCATAATCCCTCAGCATGATCCCAATCTTTTGGAGCACCAATACGACGATCTGGATTTTCCAACGGAATAGGGGTCATGTTACTTCATCCCTAAGAATTCCGAACGAGCAGAGTCTTCTGTCTTGAACACACCACGTAGAGCACTGGTGACAGTGTAGTGCCCCTGTTGACAGATACCGCGCGACTCCATGCACAGATGGCGGGCCCGCACTATAACGCCACAACCCAGAGGGTTCAGTGCTGCGCTAATGGCGTCGGCAATCTGGCACGTAAGACGTTCCTGTACTTGTAGGCGACGCGAGAAGATCTGTAGCAACCGCCCGAGCTTGCTCAGCCCGACGATGCGTTGGTGAGGCAGATACCCGATAGTTGCAGTGCCGAAGAACGGAGCAAGGTGATGCTCACAATGGGAATAGAAAGGCAGGTCTTTGACAACGACCATCTCATCTACCCCTTCAGCGCCATCGATAAAGGTCTTAAGTACATCGATGGGATCGATACCATAACCGGAAGTCCAGAACTCCCAGGCGCGAGTTACACGATCCGGTGTTTCTATTAGACCTTCTCTATTTGCATCTTCACCTGGGATATTTCTAAGAACAGCTCTGAACGCAGTGCGTAGAGTTTCGGTCATGCCCCGCTCCGTTGTGGTAACTATAAACTGGATTCTATGCGTTTGCAAGCAGATTTCGCAAGAATACTTTGATATCTGCAAACTCCGATAAAACGACAGTCGAGTGAAACTGAAGCCAAGGTCCGACAGGCTTTCCACCCGGGCTCCAGATAATAATTGGGACCTTTAATTGATAGGCAAAGAATATCTCCATTCCTGTGCCCCATGAAGCTATATTGACTAAAGCGAGAAGCGCATCGCATTTTCTGATAGCATTAAGATCGTTTGTAACGATTCGACGTGCAGCTTCTATATTGTCTTCCGTACCGACAAACAAGTTGATCTCGGTTGGGTCAATTACCTCCCAACCTTCGGGCATTTTTGTTGTAAGATTGCGTCGCCACGTAATTGGATCAGATGCGTTCTGTATTGCACCGGCGAGATAAAGTTTCATGGTTGCCACGCCTTAAGCCTCCATTCCCCGACCCACTTCTCAACCAGGTCCCCATTGTTCCACCAGCTGACTTGAACCTGCTTTTCGTGCGGATAGAAACAGAAACCAACTACGGTTCCTTTGACACTGCCCTCATCGATGACTACTGTGTCGCCGAAGCAAAACTTAGTTAACAGTTCCATTTTCTACTCCTCCATAAAGATTGCAGAATTGGCACCATGCTCACACACTTCAACAGACCGCATGCGTACACGCGGATAGTAACCGTTGTCGACTAACCAGACAACACCATACTCATAGATCATAGACGCGAATGCTTCACAACCTGTGGCAGGCACGATCGTTATCTGGGCAAGTCCTAGACCTGCCATAAGTTCTAAAGCAGATCGATCGGGATCGTCCTCGGCAATCAATAGACGGTGGTCGAACGTCTTTTCCAACCAACCCCTGAAACCTTTGAGGCTTCCAAAATCAACGACCCAATTAGAATCATCCAGTTCGTCTGCTTCAAATTCGATACGGACAGAGAGAGCGTAACCGTGGAGAAATCGACAGTGACTCTTCGCCTTCCATTGACGGAAGCAAGAAGAGAGACCAATGTCATGTCCGTAGGTCTTCGTTGAGATAAAGGTCATTCATTTCTCCTCTGAATTCGCGTACTGAATGACCTCAGGTATTTTATTTATCTCAAATGCAGTTCGTCTCATGTAGCAAGGACCACAGGTGCCACAATGCTTTGGACCTGCGCGATAGCAACTCCATGTAAGGTGCAGTGGCGCACCTATACTATGTCCAAGAGCAACAATCTCATGCTTCATAAGATTGCCTACTGGCATGATAACTTGAACTCGTTTTCCATCGCCAACTGCAAATGGAAGCATTTCATTAAATCGATTAATGAACTCAGGTTCGTTGTCAGGGTATGCACCTGCTTCTTCTAGATTGTTACCGAGTACGATTGTATTGATTTCTCGAGCTTCGGCAAATGCAGTTGCAAGAGCAAGCATCACAAGATTACGTGCCGGGACCCACTCATGTGCAAACTCGGCTCCTGCTTCTCCGCCTGCGATCTTACTATCTGATTGAAGTAATGGAGAGTCTTCTTTTCGATAGATTCCCATCGGAATGAAATGTAAGGGCACACTAAGATAGTTTGCTACGTCCCGAACTGCATCTACTTCTGGTGTCTCCGCTCGTGAACCATAAAGGAAATGAACTAATTCAATCTCGTAACCTTGAGCTTTAGCTTCTGTCGCTGCAACAACGCTGTCCATTCCACCGCTACAAATGACAAGAGCTTTCTTACCATAAAGCCGTACATAATCAAGACGCTCAGTATCGTTGGGTCCGAATGCCCAGATTGAATAAGGTTGAAGCATTTGGGGTGTCATATCTCTTGGAAAATATTCTTTCGAGCTTGCAAAGAAGATTCCATATTCTCGTTTGGCAATCCAGATAGGCCTATAGTTACAAGCAGCAAATATCAGATAGGGAAAATCATCATGTGTTGCTAATATCGCGTAGCTACCTTTTAACTTTTCAATAGTATTTTTGAATATCTGTTTTGCGTGAACAGAATCTGAAATATGACCTGCGGCAGCAAGTTGTTCGACAATCGCAACACTGTCGATACCAGTTGTGGCACCCTCATCTGTCCGCAATTCTTTATCGTTTGCGATGGTTCCGTTGTGAACAATATTCCACTTGTTGAGCGAATAAGGTTGTTGATCATATTCGCGTTTGTGGCGTACGAACTCCGTCGTGGGCTCAGCACGAAAATTACCAATCATGGCTTTAGTTGGACTAAAGATATTTAGACTAAAGAATTCGTGTTCTGTCTCCCAACCTGTTGATCTTATAATCGATTTATTTTTATGACCTACAGTAAGACCATCTCTGACATAATATCCCCATCCATCGCGACCGCGTTCGAAACTTTCATCTCCAATAAAATTTAGAATACGATTAGAATCAAGACGTTGATATGCAGTTGCATTCCAGATGAGGGCTCCCATAATTGCGCACATCTTATTCTACCCCAAGATACTTGTGGATTTGTAATTGTAGCTTATAGCCGAACTTCATGCAAGACTCAGTCACGGCTTTGATATTCCGCTCGTTGTGCGCTGGGTCCTTTGTATCCATTGGTTGAAGATAGATTGGCTTATCCCAATCGACAGGAGGTCGCGCAAGCTGCGGATGAGCAGGATGTCCGAGGGCGCGAATCGGAAGGCCGTCTTCCGGATTCATACTGTCTGCATCAAGAACGTATTTAAGGCAGAGTGCCTTATCTAAAAGTATTGGATTGATACGTCCAGTCTTTGGACTGCAGACAATGTGAACTCCATGGAAATGATCGATTCGAGTATATATTGAATACTCGTAATCGCTCGGAGGGAGAGTTCCATTACTCTCAACCTGAACGAGATGTCCAAATGATACAAGATGTTCAAATAAGCTAGATAGATCTTGCCTGAACGGTTCCCCGCCCGTAATAACTACGAGGCCTTTCGGTAGGCTCAACGAGTTCACATACTTTGCAATAACTGAGGGATACGCAAAACGTCGTCCCTTGGTATATTCGGTATCACATCCTGGGCACTGGAGATTGCATCCGGCGAGCCGAATAAAAACGGCGGGGAACCCACTGAAAGGTCCCTCGCCCTGGATGGTGTAGAAGATGCTGTGGACGTCGATTAATCCCTCAGGATGCTCGACCGACTTCTCGATTGCTTGTAGATTCATGTCTCTCTCCGGGAGGTAGCCCCGGAGGCGAATTCCTCCGGGGCAGGTTTCGGCGAGACGTTAGATCAGGCAGCAGCCGGCGGAGTTGCAGTCTGCGGAGCCGCAGGCGGGGTGAGCGGCGCGGCCGGCGGGATGGTGCCCGACAGGCCATGGAACTTCTTCCACCGCGGGTATTCCGCCTTGACGTTGCCCTCGTTCAGATGCGCGTACTGCGGCATCGCAGCACGGATCTCTGCGGCGGCAACGGGAGCACCCTTCTGCTGAGACAGGTGATCGAACATCGCCCACGCCTTGCCGCACTCGCCTTCAGCCTTCGGCCGACGGATGCCATTCTGCTCGGGCTGCTTGGCCTGCTCCTTCTGAGCCTGCTTGGCGGCCTTCGCTTCGTTCTTGGCGAGCTGTGCAGCGGCCTTGGCATCTTCCTTGGCCTTCTTTTCGGCCTGCTTCGCTGCCTTGGCAGCTTCCTTGGCCTCGGCAGCAGCGTTCTTCTGCGCCTCCTTGGCGGCCTTGGCAGCTTCCTTCTCCATCTTCTTCGCAGCGGCTTCCTGGGCCTTCACGTCAGGCGTACCAGCTTCGGGTGCGGTCTGAGGTGCGTCTGCTGACGGAGGGGCAGCCCATGCGGGATTGGTCTGTTCGTTCATGTTGGATCTCCTTACTCTGTGTTACAATAGAATATACATATTACAATACGCCGCAGATTGCAAGGACGATTTTAGCTCAATTTTAAGTGAAATAAAAAGACAGAGCGGAGAGTGATCCCCGCACTGTCTTTGGTTGTATCAGTTAGGAGACCATCTCCATCAGCTCTCCCTTGACCTTGTCTTTCATCTTGCCGGCTTCACCCAACCAGCTATTGAACAAGCGGGAGTCCTTGGAGTTGCCTGCCATGTGATCGGCCCAGTATGTGACGCCATTCAGAACGCCCCAGCCATTGCCCGGAGTCGCACCAGGCGCCTTTTCCGTTGCCCAGAGGACCTTCTGAAGCTTCGGAGAACGAGCGTCCGGTTCGTTGATTAGTTCCTCGATGTTGTGCTCAGTGTTGTTCGGCAGCGCAGGCTGAAAGAATTTTGCCAGAACGCGGACCGTATCGAACTGGCTCATCTTCAACTGTTGCAGAGCCAGAGAGTCGAGCTCCATCTTGGCAATTTCTTCCTTCACCAGTTGGACGGATGCCTTAGCGGCAGAAGTATCGAAGTTGTAGATATGGCTCTGACGATACTCTGCGTTCTTGCCCTGAACCCCGCCGGCCATCGCTAATGTATTGGCGCACACGACGCGAACCGTTGTGGTTCGAACGGTACTGGCCTTTCCCACTTCGTGTGGCGATACCAGAAGGATATAAGCCTTCACAGCGTCGCGTCCAGGAAGTATAAAGCCAGCAGAGACGCGCGCCAACGCCCAGATAACTTTTCCACCGCGGAGCGAACCGGCTGTCTCAAGTGTACAGCCTCCGACGTTAGTCCATTCCCGGAAGAAGTTCATCGCATCTTTGTTCTGAAACGGCTTCCAATCTTTACCAGTTACGGTCAGGATCTTCTTATCGGTGCTGCGGACCAGTGCCTTACGATCCACAGGAACTTGCTTGCCGTCGACGTTAATGAAGCACGGAAGTTCTTCCACTGTCCAGTTGAGGCCAGCGGCGACTAACATCTCGTCGCAGGTCACGCTGTCCTCGACGCGATTACCAAGAGTGTGCCACGGAACTTCGTGGGCGTAGGCCATTGTTTCTACTTCGTGCATTTTGTAACTCCATTGTTGGTGCAGTGTTGATAGGAATTGCTACTGCCCCACTATATAAGCACACCTCTTCATTTCAATGCAAGCACTATTTTACCTCAAGAAAAACCAACGCGCAATCACGAGAAATATAATGAGAAGAATGAGCCAGAGGAGAAACATCATTTCTCCTCTTGTGTTTTTAGATCATCAAGCATTGTCCATGCTATACGAAGTTCTCTCGCAGCCGGATGCGATCCAACTTCAATAAGTTCATCCTCGGTTGGTTTACGCATCTGACGGTTAGCAGTCAATATGTTCCACTCACCGCAACCGATGCAAAGCATATAATCGCCTTCTTTAGGTATGCTATGCGGTGTCTTTGATGTAGCAGTGGCAAGATCAAATATCTTACCACATGTCGTGCATATTCCAGGCAACTCGACAGTCTTAAAATTGTCCATTGTGCTCATTTCACTTTCCTATGTCATTTGTTATCGTCACTGCACCGTGGAACGGAACATAATTTTCTGATATCCTCATCTCCCAGGGTTTGCCAATATTGGAATGGTTTCCAATAATCCATCCCATATTGGATTGATAGAATAAGATTATCGCTCCTGTTGTGACATGCTTCATTATCATTGGATATGAAACACACTCGGGGTGAACAACGATATGCGATTTAACACTCATCTTACTTCTCCCATGCTTTGATACAGACTGGCACAATCGAACGTGCCAGCTCACGCATAGCGTCAGCGTAGACACGTATTTCATACTGCGCATGTTGATCACAGCGCAGCGTTAGAAATCTCATTAGATTCAACAGGTCGACTGTTGCGAACATGTGGCTGTAGGTTGCCACAGGAAGGACGGAGCGCGCCAGCTCGCGCGGTACACCGTCTTCGAGTAACATACGATAAGCACGAAATGCGTGCTCGCAAGTTACCTTGATGTGAGCAGCAGCGACTGGATCAGGCTCTCCCTCAGCTCGTGCCTGCTTAGTGTCCTTTGATTGCGTACCAATATGTTCCGGTTTTGGAACATAGAACTCCTCAGGGAGTGGCTTGTAACGTGCCGACAGTTCGTTATAGCTCCAAGTCCGATGGCGATGCCACTGGCGCAATACAAAGATTGGCGCCTTCACCTCGAAGGTAAAGACCACAGCTTCAAACGGTGTCGTGTGGTGGTTGCGCCAGAGGTAATTGATCAGCTTCTCATCGCCACTTTGATCCTCACCCGCGCGCCATGCAGCGTCGTACGATACGCGAGCGGCGCGAACCACAGAAAGGTCGCTGCCCATACTGTCTATAAGGCGTACGAAACCATGGTTGAGAACGTCAATCTTGTCCATCTCTCTTCTTTCTTTGTTCAAGTGCTGCGTTGATGATACGTTCAGGCGCTCCTGCTGTATTGTGATGGCCAGCGTGCCAATAAGAATGATTATAGACCTTTTCAACACCGAACATCACTTCTTTCTTACGTTCAGTGATTCGTAAGGGTTTATTATCGTCATCAAAAGTTACAGTGAATTTTCTATCTTTGATCGTAATTGTCTCCGTCACCATTGCAGTCTCTCCAATTTCCAATAGCCATAGACGCAACGATTACCTCCACGCGAACAGTCGTGGGTATCGTGAATGACTCCGTCAACTACTGCGGTAAGATGCTTGCTGACGGACACTACCAATCCCCCGGAGGGAAGTTCGTTTGCCCGCAAATGAACTCTACAACCAGATCCAATGAACATAGTCGGAGTCCAGATGAAGTTAAGACTCTCCATGTAGCGTTTGAATAAAACGCTCGTGGTATAGATACCATAGAATGCGCTGTGAATGCCCGCTGTCCTACGACTCTTTGTCTTGGGCATTGTGGCGTTAATCCACGCCATGTCGCTATAGACTTTAGAGTATGGTATACCACTAACGATTGCAATCGAACGAGTGACGCAATCGCCTGCCTTGCCTGTGTATCCGTAGGCAGCTCGACCACCGTCATTTCTAACCCAGTGAGTCATACTTGTGGTGCCCCCGTTGTATGCGATGACACCACAAGTGTAGCAGCTTCTTAGTGGTGGTGCAAGCCGAATTATGGCTCGTTGGCTAGATCGATCTCCGAATGATTGTCAAATTCGATTCCGATCTCAGCTGGGAATTCGATAAATACTTCTTCGAGTTCAGCACTTTCCCAGGCGCTAAGCCAGGCGTCGACACTCGACCCAGTATCGCCTTCTTTCCAATCGTCAGACTTGTCTTCAAAATCTGAACGTTTTTCTTCAGCAACCGTTTCGACGAATGAACGTAGTTCGTTTAGATACTTATTGTATTCGTCAAATGTCTCTTGAAGAGGATTGCAAAGTTTACTCATTTCCTCGTTATAGGTATTGATAGCCGTTGTGAGTTCGACATATTTCGCAGTGAGAGCGGTCTTTAGACGTGCGAATTGATCTTCCTCGTTCTTTGTCAGTTTGAAGGCCATTGTCTCTTCTCCGTTAGAATGGGATTTCCGTATCCAGCTCAGTCTTCTTTAACGTAGTCAGGGAGGAAACGATTGTTGGAACCTCGTCTGACATCTCCTCCGTTCCGAAGGCAGTGCCATCGAAACAGATGGCCATAATCTCCGGGTACGGATTCTTGTTAACCCAGACGCGAATGTGCGTTGGGTGATTGATTTCGTCGAGGCGGGTAAGAGCCTCATTCACTGTGGTGGGCACAGGAGAATTTAATGTATCATTCCATTTTGATTTCATTCTTACTTTCCACCAAGACTTCGCACGACGTTGGGCGAAGGCGTTACTATTCTCTAAGGTTACAAACTCGGTATACATTTTCAGACCACAGTAGTATGAGACGCGCATCGATACGGAACCCCCGCCGTGCTTCTCATGTCGTGCTGCACTAATGTGATCTACTTTGAATACTTTCGTTATAGGAAGCTCTCCTTTCAGTGGACTGATAGAACTTGCTGACTGGACGATATTGAGTTGGAACTTAAATTCGTTGCCACAATGTGGGCAGATACGAACACTAGCGTGAACGTATGTCTGACAGACATCACAGAGTTTAACTGGCGCATCGCCCGTTCCCTTTGACTTGGGTGGCGTGGGAATTACAGGGTCATTGATTGGCCCTAGGCGGCGCGTGTTACCTGCATAGTCTAGAACTAGACAGTCAAGTTTGCCGCTGGCTTTAATTGCAGCCATACGCTGTTCTAGTGTCTCACTATTAAATCCCGGAGGATAGACGGGCCGTGTACCGCGTCCCAACATCTGAACCCACAATACTGTAGACATAGTAGGTCGTAGAACAATAATCATGTCAACTGTGGGATCGTCGTATCCCGTTGTCAAAATGTTGTTGTTGACTAGCGCACGAAGTCTACCGGCGCGGAAATCCTTGATCATCTTATCGCGATCTTTTTTATCAACTTTACTATGAACACAGTCTGATGGGACACCCATCTCATTTAAGATTGTGTTGATGTGTTCTGCGTGTTCAATGCCCGCACCAAACACTAACCATTTTTTACGATCTTTGCCAAGCTCGAGAGCTTCTTTAATTGCAGCAACGGTGATCTCATGTTTGTCGACTGCGATTTGTAGATCTTTTTCAATGAACTCCCCGCCGCGTAGGTGGACTCCATCTACGTTAAGCTCGGTCTTTGTCTTCTTAGGGATCAGCGGGACAAGATAGCCCTCAGCGATCAACCTATTGAAGCTGTGGTAGTTTGTTATGTCGAAGCAGAAATCTGTGAAGACACTTGGATGTAATTTTCCAGCCTTGTCTAGATAAGGATCAGTTAGCTTTCCATGTCCCATGCGCCAAGGAGTAGCAGTAAGACCTATGACACGTAGATTTGGATTGATTTTTGTCAATGCATCAATAAAGCTTTGATACATTGTATTGCCGCGTGGGCTAACGAGATGAACTTCGTCAATGATGATTAAATCTACATGTCCGAAGATCTCAGGCTTTCTCCAAACGGAAGCAATACCTCCTAATGTGATAGACTGTCTAGAATTCTTTTGTCCGAGTCCATCGCTATAGATACCAACGGGGGCATCTGGCCACAGTGCGATTAGCTTTTCATAGTTTTGTTGAATCAATTCTTTAACGTGAGTCAACAGCATGACTTTTTGAAATGGAAAGGTCTTAAAGATACCTTCGAGGAAACGAGCATTGACAATTGTTTTGCCACTGCCGGTAGGCATTGCAAGAATTGGATTTCCAGTCTTATGGGTTTCAAAGTAAGCCCATATGCTGTTGACAGCTTCGGTTTGGTATTGTCTATCGATAAACGGTTTCATAGAAAGTGACTCGCTACCTTGTAGAACTGGCATCCAACTAACTGCTTCTCCTGCGTTAGTATAGCATGGTTCGTGGGGTGGGTGCAAGCCCATCGCCCTGCCGATTCGAGCTGAACATATTTGCAGGTGCGGCAGTTCCTATCCGGTGCTCGTTTCATATGGCAGACAGGCTTATGTTCGCACCAAGTACATTTCCAGAACCCAGGCGAGGTACTGAGCTTAGTTGGGGGTGTCGTAGCTTGTATCAGCTTCTCGCCTCTCTCAATATACTGGTCAGCATGCTCAGGATTAAGAGTAATGACTTCGATATAAAGGTCGTCAGTATTTTTATTGACCGCCATATAGAGACAAGAGGCTAGGCCCATCTTGCGCATGTAAATCTGCGCTTGAACAAAGTGTTCTGGTTTAGCATCGCGGACACCTTTTCCCTTAAAGTGACCTTCATGAGCTAGATATGCCCTCCACTCTTCCAGTTTTCCCGCTAGTTCGATAAAGGATCTTTCGTTATGTGTCTTTGCTTCGATAAGAACAGGATTATTGTTATAGTATGTCACCCCGTCGCCGCTTCCACCACCATGACCGTCACCGAAACCAATACGAAACTGCTTTCCTTCTGCATCCTGCTGATAGACAGGCATTCCAATCATAAGGAGCATTGCAATGAAACGAGCTTCCTCAATATGACCACGATTGAACAGACGAAGCATGCGACCTTGAAACGCTGCTTTGGTTGCCCATCGAAAACTATACCATACAGCACGACCACAATCATGACCGAGTTGAGATGCGCCCATGTGACTTCGATGGGATTCTTCAGCGTCCCTGTATGCATCTGACATGTTTGGGAGTACCCGACCAAGCCAACCCCTGTAGGAGGCTCCTTGATCAATCGCAATAGCCTTGTCGATAGCAAGACATAGGTCTCGAGCAATGTCAACCATTAAGATTTGTCCTTATTTAAGGCATCGCGGATCGCTTGCTTTAATTCTTCATTCGGTGCAAGTAGACCATAATCAGTCTCTCTCCACCAACGTTGTCGCAATAAGAGTGGGAGTTTGGCCCATTGTTCTTTTGTCATCTCCCAACTCATTATCTATCTCCATTGAAGAACAAGGGGCCCTGCGAACACAGGACCCCTTGAGATGGTTACGTTCAATTACGCAGGCGGCCTGGCCCAAGGCGGCTGAGCCTGTTGAGCAGCAGTAACAGCAGGATCCTGAGGCTGTTGGACAGTCTGAGGAGCCTGCTGAGCCGGAGTGGGTGCAGCGAACCCAACCGGCGCAGGCTGTTGTACGGGCTGCTTTGGGGGTTCGGCGTACTGTGCCGGCTGTTGCTGCTGAGGTGCCTGCTGCGGCTGCTGGACCTGCTGCGGAGCCTGCTGCTGCGGAGGCTGTCCCCAAGGCTGTTGCGTCTGGGGTTGCTGCCAACCACCGTTCGGAGGAGCAGCCTGCTGCGGAGGTTGCTGATAGACCGGCTGCTGTGGAGCAACCTGTTGCTGAGGAGTCCACGGCTGCTGTTGAGGCGCTTGCTGTGGTGCCTGTTGAGGTGCCCAACCGGTGGGTGCCTGCTGAGGTGCTCCCTGTGGTGCAGCACCGGGCTGAGCAAGAACGCCCGGAACGACATAGTTGATGGGCTTGTAGCTTTTGATCTCCGACTTGTCGTCGTAGACACCGTTGGGGTCTTTTATGGTCTTGATGCGCCCCTTCAGCGGAATGTTGTGGAGTTGCTGCGTGTCCTGCACGAAAGGCATATTGAGGGCAGCGCAGATTGCACTCAGTTCGCGGTTTGCAATCTCCATCGTCTGGATATTGGTATGCCGCATGTTCAGACCAGTGAACACTTTGCGTCCCTGGTGCGGTCCATCGATGATGGAGAAACGCAGAACAAGGCGCAGGTGGTTGGGGTTGCCGTCTTTCGTCGGCATGGCGTTAGATTCGTCGATGACGAAATTGTACCAGCCTTCCGGGACGACGTCATTGTCGAGCGGACTGAACTTAGTTGCATCGAAGTTAAGTTGCACCATAAGGTGACTCCTTACGAGTTGATGATCTTGTTGAAGACATAGCTTAGATGCGGAGGCTCCACATTTGCGAGGGCCCCGCTTCTATCCTTCGCCTCAAACTGAAGGTCAGGTTGCGTTTGCAGGAAACGAAACTCCTGCTGAGTCGTTGGATCTTTCCCAACCCCAAGACGAAAGACTTCGTCGAAGAAGTAAGGTAGCTTCGGTCCAAGTTTAGCGCCCGGCATTGACGGACCGTACTTAACGATGCCAGATAATTCATCCTTCATCGGCTCCATCTTTGCGGAGACGAGTACGTTCTTACCTTGGAGATCCCGGAAGGCTCTGATTAAGGTTTCCATTTTTTCGATCAGTTCCCCGTAGGCCTGTCTTGGATCTTTCACTTGTCGCTTGGCATTGTTGAGAACAACTTCACCAATCTCGGTTATGCTGTCTAATCCAACGCTCTGGAAGTTACGAGCTTCTGCACTTTGTAGACACCAGAGATGTGCGTCTCGTAAGTCGTCTGCCGTCTTAATGGTAATGATCGGCATATTGTAACAGATAGATTGATCATTACCAAATAGACGTCTCAGGTTAGATTCGCGAAGAGATAGCAAACCGGACTCCGCAGAGATCAGAACCGGAGTTGGGAGTGTGGCAGTAAGAACTGTTCTCCCAACTCCCGCACCCCCGTAGACAAGCACTTTGATTCCATTGGAGAAAGATTCCTCGGAAGCGGTAGAGAACTGAAGTGGCATCAAGTACTCCTTTTTGGAATGACAATATCGAGCCCAGGCATGCCCGGCTTGATCACAAGTACTTGGTCAAACAAGAGGCGCTGCTCGTCGGTAAGCTGACGGTACTCTTTGATTGAAACCTCAGGCTTCCATCTAACCAACTTCTCCAGATCCAACTTGGGCTGGTTGCTGTCAGGCATCGCTTGCACTTTCTTCAACTCTTCAAGCAACTCGACCTGCACAGCACGATTGATAGTATGCACACCCTTCACAACAGCACCGGTTCCATCCTCCACCGGGAGGCTGTTGGTACCCTCTTCTGGATTTGGGAACAGTCCAGCAAAGATGAACTGACGAAGAACAATCTCCTTGTTCTTCATCTCATCCATATCTTTCTTCAGAGTGTACCACTCTTTGAGGTGGTCTACAGTAACTTGGCGTTCGGGTATTAAGACCATAGGAAGTACTCCGTTGTTAGGTTGTTGATTCCACTTTATAGCATAGTAGCTGGCCAGATGCAAGTGTCAAGGCATTGATTTCATTTTTGGATACTTCACTTCGATAACAGGTACACCCGCTTCGCGGGCTTGTTTCACCATATTCGCAGTCCCGTTCCCGCCCGGAAATGCAATCACAACATGTGGCTCAAGTAGCAGCATTTCGGCATTTCGTATAGGCCCAGCATGAGGACCAAAGAGATGCCATTTTGCATCTATTTTAAGATGTTCAATAGCATGTTCAACAGCCCATGCTCCAGCGATAGCATCGACATGCAATGCACCGCCTTCTATCAGGGTCTTGATTCTATCTTTTCTATGATACCAATCAAGCCACTGACGAATAAAGTTTGGTTGACTGTAGATATGGCTGCCGCAGACGATGATTTTCATGTTCCCCTTAACCAGTATAGGTTTCCAGATATCATTCCCTTTTCATTGGGATCTTTGATTTCCTTAAGTCTTCCCATTTGAATAAGGGTTTGGATTGTATTTCTAAATTTCTTTTCATCAAAATTTCCATCGCTTCTAAATGCAGGTACACCTAACATTCGTTGTCGCATATAAGAATACGTGATTTTTCCAGAAGTCTGTAATTCTGTTTTAACTCCGTAACTTGCTGGAGGAGCTTTATGAAGATAGTCATCAATAATCTTTTCAAGTTTCTTAACCTGTACACTATCTCCAGTTCCTAGATCTCCAGCCTCTTGTTTAGTTCTGAAGTTATTGATATCATTCATAACGAAGCGTTCGAAATAATCCCAATGGGCTTCGGTAACAATTGGAGTATTCACATTTCCCTGCGCTGTCGGTGGAGGTGTATCTAGAATTGCAGCAAGAGTTGCTAGAACGTTAATTCGTAGAGTAGAACGCGCCCACATGTGATGCTCAATATCACTACCTCTATTTTTGATAGAAAGATTGTAATTATCATCACAGTATCTAGCAAATTTATTATATCGAGCTTCGGCTTCCGGACTTAATATAGCAGCGATTGGGGGTTTTTTCTGAGTAAGAAGTAAATCTGCAACTCGAGCAATCATAACTAGATAATCTACAAAGTTTGGATCGATTGAATAATCTACTTTTTTATTTATATCGCTTCGTCCTCCCTTATATTCAAAGATATTGAATCGTGATATAAATCCACTGTTGAGAAGAAACGCATTCATGCTTTCAAAGACTTCAGGTGTAGTATCTCCAAGGACACTATACGCGGGAGAATAAAGAGACTGTACATTCTTAGTGGCATCACTATAATTAATTGCATCTGATATTGAACCCGGACTTGATTTAGAATGCAGACCGAGCATAACTGTCATTAGACCCTGTATGTTCTCATCACGAGCATTTGAAAATCTCTTCATCAGCCCACCAAATTCACCTAATATCTGTGCAAATGATCCTCGCGACGGAGTGAAATGTTTTGTGAGTCCCTGTCCACTTGCAAAATTTCCAAAATGAAAAGCATCTTTGAATATTGGAAACTTTTCAGAACAGATTCTAATCAACCTACTAATTCCCTTCGACATCGCTTCTTTACCCATTCCCGAAGGAGCAACAACAAGATTATAAGTATTCAATCCAGAATCGGTATTCGTATTCCAACCCCTTCCACAGAGAGCTGATACTACAGTGATTGCTGCCGCTACTGAGAATTCAACATTAGGATGAATAGATCCTCTATAAAAGTATCTAGCTAGATATCCCAGACCTCCAGATGGAAATTCAATCTGGTCTATGGCTTCTTCTGGATCAGGAATAGAATCAAAATCAATCACATGTTCGACTGTCTGAAATTGAATAGGATCGGGATTGAAAGCTAAAGATCCATCTGCAGTTTTCAAAAGAGCTTGTTCTGCTTCATATTTGGCAATAATCGCATCAGCACTACGTTTGCCTGCTGCAATATCTATCATCTCGCTCTGACGAATAAAACGAGCATGACGCAGGGTACGCAAAACATAATCTGAACGGTTTGCTTTAGTTCTTTTTCCAAGCCCAGACTGGCGAAACAGACGCTTACACTGTTCATTCGATTGAGTGTAGCGTACAAGGTGAACCATTAGATCAAGGTCGCCCTCAGATTGTGACGGATGATCTAATTCACGCCACATTCCTTGCCAGAGTAATCGCGCGTCTTCGTTCTCCCATAACTTACGACCTACATCTTCATCGCTTTCGATCTGAGGTAGCTCCTCGAGAATAATTTCATCATAGTCTGCAGACATAGGCATCTGACTAATCATCTTAGTCAGTTTCTCTTGCCTAGACTCAAGCTGTTCTTTGTTATGGAGAACATTGCCAGTACAGATCATAAATCTATTTTGACTGTAGATCTCTACACCGTCACGACGCCGGCCGAGTCCAATGCTCCCCTTGCACCATACATGAATCCCATGCCCACCGACGGATCGTTCTGTGTAACTGTCAAACGATTGAACAATGGTCTGATATAGATCCAGAGACTCCTTTGTGGTGTTGGGCTTTACGTCAAGATCAATACATGTAATGTCTTCGCCTTCGCAAATGACGAATCCAATTGCAAGATTGTGCGTTAATGCGAGGGTTGTAACTTCTTCGAAGCTCATCCACTGTGAGCTGAGATGCTTAGAAACAGAAGCGTTATAGAATTGACCTTCTTTGAAAAAGATAGGATTCTTATTGACAGGATGAGCAACGAGCCACTGACGCTTCAACCGCAACTCCATGGGAATATTTCGCCACTGGAGTAGGCGCGAGTCGTCGGCCATTGATGGCTCCGTTGAGCGGGGCAGAACGTGATGAATCTCTGGAGGCGGTGCATACTATAGCATGGAAGCTTGGGGTGGTCAAGCCCTACATCTAGTGGTTCGTCTCTTTGACCGCCACAAGCTCCTTTTGCCAGCGTCCGAGCTCGTTACTGCTGGTCGAAACCTTTATCTTATGCTCGTCATTTAGGGTCTTCATAATCGTTTGACGCAGCATAAGAATGGTTGGAATATCCAAAGGTCTTCCAGCAGCCTCCCACATTTCGGTAGCAACGCGATGTATCAAAGGACCAACGGAGCCCCGCCGCGCATTGGGTAAACGTTGCGGCCGAGGAGGGGGAAGAGGTGTGCTGATAACAATATTGGGAGCCTCTAATGTAGGGAGCTGGCTGGGTTCAAAGCGTAATTGTTTCGCAAGCGCAGCCCTAACCTGTAGACGTATGGTAAGAAACGTTTCCTCAGTCCATTTCGCAGGGGAAAGTGGTGGATCTAATTTCAACCAAGTGTAGAGACGCCGAAGCTTAAGCTCAGTCCATTGCGAAGGAGCACCTAAGAATATAGGATCCTCAATTGACTCGACTCGCGAGATCCTTACTAATTGAAGATGAGTTGGGAGTTCCCCCTCTTCAAAGCGTAGTTGATCCGGTGTGGGTGCCACATGCAAGATCCTGGGGTTGACCATATCGAATAGGATCCAGGTCATAGTTTACCGCTAGTAGAGGCCCATTCAAGAAGTGTCTTTGCTTCCTCTCGCAAAGCTTCACCTTGTTGTCTTAAATAGTCAGCAAAACGCATAATTTCAAGAGAAGTTGCGATATCACGATAGAACCAGATAGGTTTTTTAATAGGTTTAACTGAATGAAAGAAATAGCGAAGGTCATTTTTATCTCTCTGACTATACAAAGCGCGATTTACATCCTCGCGCATTGATTTGTACGGTGATGGATTTCTAACGAAATAATCTCCTCTCACTATACCTCGAATACTTATTCTATGATCTTCTCCAGGATGAAGTTCATGACAAAGACGTTCAGCTAATTCACGAACCGTGAATCGTCTATTCTGATATTCAGCTCTAATAATTATTCTGATGTATTTGTCTCGGGTTGTATCTTGCATTTTAACTCCTTACCTCGGTTGAGTGCAGTTTGTGCTTGTTGAAGTAGAATCTCTACTTCTGTGATGTCTTCTTGATTAACTCTATCTAGACGTTCAAGTGCGGGTAATGCTCTTTTCAGGTCATCCATTAGACACATAATTTTTAGAGCATCTTTAGAAGGAGGAATGTATTTATTGTCCCGTTCTTCCCGCGCTCTATCCTCTCTGATTTTCTTTTCTGCTTGTGCTAACCATTCGGAATCTACTTGAACTCGACCGTTAGGAAGAAGCCGTGCTCTAGGTAACCTACGTTCTATACCGTCTGAGCCGATGCGTGTTTCTGGTTCCGTAACTGTTAAATCATTTAACAGTTGTTTATCACGTTCATTTTTAACTGTAACATGACTAATACCCATGCGATCGGCGATCGCTCTATTTGAAGCTGCGGGTGTCTCTTTGATACCAATCTCGGCCAACTTCTTAGCTTTTATGAATTCGAAGGGGACACCGCAATCACAAGGTGCGTCGACCGTAGTTCCGCAGCTGGTGCAGCGGAGTTTATTGGGTTCGGATTTCTTTTCAAGCTGTATCACGTTAGTCATTTTTGTCTCCGTGTGTTAGCATACAGGGATAAGTTGTTGAAAACAAGCGGTTATGCTTGTTGATTTTTGTTTAGGTAGGCTTATGAAGTGTCTCTTTCTGATCAACCAAGCTGTAGCTGTACCTAGGATCAGTCACCTTTCTTAGCTGGATGAACAGTTCGTTTGCCCAGATTGGGTTGTCGGTCGAATGTAGTATTGATTCCTCGTGCTTAACGTGGTCGATCTCAACAATCCGAAAGCGTTTCATTGTCTGTACCTCTAGTTAGAATGAATGCGGGAGTCGATGACCTTGTACGGCGCTATGATTACCCCTTACGGAGACCGCAGGTCACCTTTCTGAAAATCGACGCTCCCGCTCACCGATCGAAGTACTCTCCGGGGGGTAACTTATTTGACCTTTGCTGCTCGTTCGGCTGGGGTCTCGTTCTCGTTGAACGTATCCATCCAAACCTTAAAGATCTTCTTTGCTTCAGGCTGTGAGACACCGAATTGATCTTGGATGTAGGGGACCGAACCGAACATGTTGGTCACACCTGATTCCTTCAAGAGATCCAAGTATGTGAAGTAGGTCTCCCACACTTGCTGAGTGATAAAGTCTGACATGGCGAGTTCTCCGGTCGAGTTGCTAGTCGAGGTCGAGTCCTTGGTCGAGTCTTTGACCGAGTATCTAGCCGGCGGTCGAGTCTTTAGCCGGCTGATCTATGTGAATGGTCTGCCCCAGAAAAGGTCTAGCTTCTGAAAGTGAATTTGTCTGCAGATAGTGGAGACGTTGCTTTTCGCATTCAGATCGCTTACAGAAGGTAACGCCAGTCGGCGTTAACCTGAAGTTGCTTCGAACAAGAGAACTGGCTCCGCAGTTGACGCATTTGAAGTTAGGCACAGAATTCACTCCGTTGTTTGGACCAATTGTAATGTAACACAGATTTGGGTTCGATGCAAGCGTCAGACAGCAGATCGTTATGTGTCACGTTTCGCTGCCTCAGCGTCTGTTCACAAGCCGCGCCGAGTCAGCGGCCGCGTCGTCGCGCCGCCGAAAAAGATTTCGTACTGAAATCGAAATCAGACATGCCGGCTGCCGACCTCTGATGTTGGTACCTATCTCACCGCCTTTTCCTTTTTCGATATTTCCGTTTCTTATTGAAAATCTTCTTTCTCTTTCCAGTGGTATCGTTATCACACTGGAAACAGGTAATTTCCGCAGCATCATCTGGGACAATATGTCCCAGATCCTTTCCGCATCGCCAGCAGATAGCCGCCTTCATTTCACCTCCTACATCCCCGTCAGAAGGATTTCACGCTGGTCGGGCCTCAGCTCAGGCAGGGCATCTTGTATCAAGACCCTGCTTTCCATCCACTCGAGGTACCGCAGGTACTGCGGCGGGGAGAGGTCGAGATATTTTCCTCCCTTGATCCCCGTCCACGCAGGAGGTGTAACTGTGACGCGAAATCCTCCTTCAATTGGAATGACTTCACGATCAGGGCCCATTTTCAACTTGTCAATTGGCTTCATTTGCTAGTTCTCCTTCTTTCAGTAGGATGCGCTGTAGATTGCAGGATCGCGTTCGCCATTTACGAAGCTTTCAGCTTTCGCAAGAACGTCGTGAAGATCTGTAGAAATGTATTCCAAGCAGCTACTTCCTACGTTCGGGTATGCTCGGAACAGAAAGTACCCGTCCCAGTTATGTTTCCGAACGTGCGCGGCGTAGATACCCTTTGGAAGTTGGGTGTAATTCCAGTTACGGATGTCCATATCAAGTACTCCATTGCGAGCGGGATTGCTCGAACATGCACATCAGCTAGGATGTGCATGGGCTTGCAATCAGTCCATCCTGCAGACTTCAAACGAGCCATCTGGCTGTTTGATAACAACCACATCGCTTGGGTATAGAAGAATCAATTCATCGCGCAGATGGGTTATTGCCAACGGCTGCTGCGGTGGATCGCCAGGGTACTTCAACAAGTGATTCTCCATCAGCTTAAACTTGTCTTGGCCGAACGGACGCCAACCCCCGAACTTGTAGCGTTCGTTGAACTGCTCAGCTGCCTTGCGCTCGTCCTCGATAACGAGAAACGTTGGAAGGTATGGACCAAGATGCTCACTTGTCATTCTGTGGTGCAGTAATGTCCAGATAGGATTGCTCATTTCATTTCCTTTCGTGTGTGCGGGCGAGGTCCGTATTTCCGTGTCCATTTCTCTTTGTCGTGGCCGAGAAACAGTGCTTCGTCGTACTCTACAATCATTTGTTCCTTCCGAGGTATTTCAGTACCCGCATTGCGTAGACGTCTTCAGCTTCTTTGCGATCCTCGCAGTAGCTTCCCATGTGAAAACCACCGTCCTGTTCGTTGAAGAAATGGATTGCGTAGGGACGCTCATTCCCTATCTCGCACATTACAATGGCGCCGGGCGCCTGCACGCCATCGCCATTCACAGGGACCGATTTAATCACTGTCCATCCTTTGTAGGTGGCGCAGTCTTGTATTGAGTATGTCATTAGCGCACCGTCCTGTTGAGCGTCTCGCCGCAGAGGTCGACATATGCTGCGGTGCTGTTCGTGCTGTCGTGATAGAAAGCATCTCTGTGCGAGCGGGGCGTTCCATTCGCCAAGTTGTTGTCGTACCAGTGCATAACTTCTACCTGGTTGAACTGACAGTGCAAGCCGAGTTTGAATTCCCCGTCGACCATACGGTCGATATCGTGGAACGTAACGACACCGTCATCATGCAGTGTAGCCACGATGCGTTGACCGTGAACAGTGTACTTCCGGCCAGTATTGAATGCGATCTTCTTAGACATAGCTGATACTTCCTGTTATCGTGCGGTGTTGCACGCTCATGTGGCGCCACACGGACGCCACATGGACTTGCATCAGGACGCCAGGCCGAATATGTGGAGCAACCGTGCGATTTCCTTTATCTCTTCCTCGTCTGAGGATTTACCGTAGGTTGCTATGATCTTCATCAACAGCCGGCGTTGTACTTCAGTAATTTGAACGAACATGGATGGATTTCCCAGCCCGTTGACTAACGCGATCCATTCCTCCTGCGTGTTGATGTACTGTCCCGCATCGTCGGGCCAGTACTCGTTTGTGGTGTCAAATATGTTCCGATGCATACCATCGTGATTTGCAAGCCGGTTGCAACCCTTCAGGTTGAACTTCACGTGCGAGCAAACGCTGTTGTCTTTTGGACCTGAATACCAGCCCATTTCAGACCTCCGTAGGTGTAAGGGTGAGGGTGTACGCCGCAGGGAGATATTCGTTTTTGCGGACGTAGATCGGCCACACCAAAGGCTTGAGAACTTTAGTGCCATCTGGGTTAGTCTCGGCATACTCTGCCAAAACTTTGTGCTCTTTTATGAGCCGCATGGTGATCGTGATCGTTTTCATAGCGAAGCAGTTTGGAAGCGCACTGCGTCGTTAACCACAGTGAAGGGAACTTTCTGTGTGATCAGTTGTTCTGCGGCGAACTTCGGGATACCCCAAGTGGACGCCACAATGTGGATCATCCGCTTGCGATCGTCAGTAAACTTCGCCCCGTTGATCGCCCAGCGTATAATGCCAGGCGCGTAGACGAGTGAGTTGGAACCCAGAGAATAGACTTTACTGGTTGCTTTTGTGGCGGTAGACATAGCAGGTTAGTCCTTCTGTTGGTAGAATGGTATGGAAGGGGATTTTGTACCCCAAAAGTAATGTAGCATGGATCTGGCGTTGATTGCAAGTGTCAAGGCTGCGGAGAACTATATGATGTGTATTGATTACGCGTGCAACATGACAAGGGGTCATAGTTGTAGACAACTTGTTATGCAGTTGTCCTGGGTTGATTACATTCGGATAATGCTGCGATGCAGCATCTGTGTCTGTAGTGTATACAACTTGTCATAGTTGTACGAGTTGCCTGGTTGTAAATGGGTATCTTTCCGAGGGATACGAAATGTACGAAATGTAATAAATGTAGAATATAGTGAGAAATGTACGAAATGCTGAGTTTTGCTGAACCCAGACCCCATGATTGGCAGCGAGAAAAGTTTTTCGGGGGGGGGGGGGGCCAAAAGGGGGGTTAGTCTAGTAAGTTTTGCAATCTTTCGTTAGATTAGTTGAATTCAGATGAGGCCTAATATGTATTTACTATTCTATATTTCTATCTATATATTAATTAAAGAAAACAAGCACTTAACCAGTAAATGTCTATTTATCCTTCGTTTTTATCGTTTTTATATGGAGTTTTAGCTCATCTTCCTCGAGTTATCTCGGTTATCCTGCGTTCTTGGCCGAGTTAGTTTACCCCTAGGCCAACTTTCGTCTGACGCATTTTTCATTTGCATCCCCAAACGTTCTGTGCTACGGTACTACATGGAGCGCATCATCAGTTTCCTGAGGGAGACCAGTGCTCCAGTTGGAAGCTCGAGTCTCTGCAGGGGCTCGAGTTTCCGGTCGAGTATGAGTTCGAGGCTCGAGTCTTTGGCCGAGTCCTTCCTCGGCTCGAGTCTTTAGCCGGTCGAGTCTTTCTCTTTGTGTGCGTGCTGCCCGCTGTTTGACATTGTGAAAAGTTCGTTCAAGGCACATAAGCCTAGGCAGGGCTATCTGCCTCTTCTGATACTGAGACCAATAGCACTGAGATACATCTCCAGACAGAGCAATCCACAGATCCATAGCGGAGCGCGAGCGCGGCGGCTGCGAGAACAATCCCAGTGTGGCGTTCAAAAATACTCTCACCTCGCATCTAGTGTAACGGAAGCACCAGTCGCTCTTGGCTGAGACCTGTTCGACTCAGGCTTGCGAGCCGATATATAATATATGGATGGGGAAGGCCGTCTCGACGTCGAGATTTTCGATTTTTCGAAATTATATATATTCGCCCGAGGCCACTCGACTACAGGTCGCCTCGACTCTCGAGAAACGGTACCAGGATCAACCTCCGGTGTCGCCGAAAATCAACTCGGTGCATACCAGCGATGCAAAAATGCTAGAGATGCCAGATGCGCATATCAGCCATGCATCGCTTGAAGGTAGACGACCCTAAGTGGCGCTGGGTCACCTTAGGTGAAGGTAGATGGCGTAGGTGGCTGGGTGACCTGGCGCTAGGTGGCTGGTCACGAAAAAGCGACTGCCACTTTCGTAGCAGTCGCTTGACGCAGATCAGCTATGCGCTAGCGCCGCTTGAAGCGGACGCGAGTGTCGCACGACGTAGAACCAGCGTTGTCAACCGCGTAGCGCAGGCCGCGCTTCGCGATAAGCTGTTCCAAGCATGCAGCGTATTCTTTATCGCTGCGTATAACCGTCGCTTCAGTAGCAGCGACGGCAGAAGCGGCGCAAGCGGCTGCGAGTAGCGCGAAAGCGCGAAGTGCGTATTGCTTCATTGAAGTAGCTCCCGTTGAGCAGGTGTTAAATCAGGGAACACGACCGCAAGCGGCTCGTCGTTATTGAGCAACCACTCGCGATAACGTTCAAACTGATTTCGCGTTAAGTCTAATGACTTCCCATTGACGGTGACCACGTAGTGATCGTCGTCAATTTCAGTTGATGTGCGTATCGTGTGCATTTTTGTTCCCTCAGCTATGCAGAAAAGGGGGCGCTTGCGCGCCCCCTTGGTGTGTCGCTTACTTGCGGCCGTGATACTTGCGCCAAGCGTAAAATTCCTGGCTGGCGTTGGACACGTTCCAATTGTGCTCCACGGCGTGGGCACGCAAGTGAGCAACCGTGGGGTGAGTACCAGCGGCGACGAGCTTGTCGCATGCGTCCCACACTTGCCAGCACTTGCCCCCTTCGCGGGGGTACTTTTTGACTTTGGCAACTGCAACGGGGGCTTCAGCAGCGACAGCAGCTTCCGCGGGCGCAGCAGCGGCTTCAACGGGCGCGACGGGGGCTTCTGCAGTGTCAACGACAGCAGCAGGGTTTTCCACCGTTTCAACAACAGCGGTGGACACTTCGGACTCCA
>Ga0193696_1000028_pt1 | contig 69907 bp, 75 predicted proteins | sample L3m1metaG_FD_145074 | JGI IMG/M metagenome (GOLD analysis project Ga0193696, IMG submission 145074) | Soil microbial communities from a riparian zone of the East river system, Colorado, United States - L3m1 | ecosystem: Environmental > Terrestrial > Soil > Riparian zone | place: USA: East River... | reverse complement strand
CGCGCCCATCAGCAGGTCCGTGTAGTAGTCGAACGGCAGGTCCGGGTGCAGGCCGTTGACGACGTGGATTTCGGTCAGCGGCTGATGGGCGCGCGTCCGCAGCTTGTCCCAGACCTCCTCGAGCGTCATCGTGTACGCGCCGGTGTCGCCCGGCTTCAGGCGGGCGAACGAGCAGAACAGACAGCTCGCGCGACGCAGACGTTGGTCGCCTAGCCGGATGTTGAAGTTGTAGTAGGTCCGGCCGGCGTGGCGGCGTTCGCGCTCGAAGTTCGCCAGCCAACCGACGGCCAGAAGATCGGGCGCCTCGAAGAGCCGGCGGCCATCGTCAAGATTTAATCGAACTTTGGCGTCCAGTTTTTCGGCGATGTCTTCCAGGCCGGCGGCACGAACGCGAGGCGGGAGCTGGACCATCTGGTAATTGGGTGATTTGGTAATTGGGTAATTTCAATTACCAGATTACCCAATTATCCAATTACCCGATCGGGCGCCGTCAGGAAATTCCGAATACCTGTATCCGGAGGGATCGTGACCGCGGGCCATCGAGCTCCGCCATCAGAATCCGCTGCCATTGGCCGAGCACGACTTCCCCGCCGCTGACCTGGAGCGTAAGGTTGTGGCCGAGAAGCAGCGCGCGGAGGTGAGAATCGGCGTTCATCCGGTCGCAGTCCGAATGCTCGGGGTCGTTGTGCATCCACTCGGCGTCGCGCGCGACCATCTGTTCCAGGAAGCGCTTGATGTCGGTGAGCAGGGCCACCTGGAATTCGTTGATGAACAGCGCGCAGGTCGTGTGCATCGACCAGAGGCTGACGAAACCTTCGCGCATGTTGAATTTCCGGACGAATTCCATCACGGTCTTGGTGAGGTCGACGAGCTCGATGCGCTGCTGGGTCTGGACGACCAAGGTTTCGCCGTGAATCGTCAGGCCGCCAACCGTCGCCGATGCCACCTGCTCGACAGGCTTCTCGCGGACAGTCACGGTCGAACTCTTGCTCATTCAGTCCTCTCGGTCTGTGGCGTGGATTGTCGCGTCCCGCTTCCGGACACGAGCAGCTAATGTTACGAGAAAACAACGGGTTCAGGCAACCCTGCTATACTCCGCCCGTACGTCTGGCAACGCGTCAGACGTGGCAGACAATTTGACGTTCTCCCCGGCGGCCAAGCGAAGTGGGTGCGAAGCCCACACGGTCCCGCCACTGTAAGCGGCTAGCGACACGTCGCAGATGTCACTGAGACGCCGAAGCCCGAAGGGCGGAGGCGCTTGGGAAGACAGACGTGAAGCGGCGATCCGCGAGTCAGGAAACCTGGCCTACCGGGGGCGTCCTTTCTTCGGCGCGACAGACGCCGGAAGGAGACTCATGGATTCGTCCCGCCTCTGGCGGCTGGCTGCGGCCTGCCGTCTCGCGCTCGCGTTCCTCTTCATCGCTGCGCTTTCACGCCACGCTGCCGCCGCCGATGCGTCCCTGCACGGGACGATCGTCGATCAGCTCGGCGGTCCGGTATCCACCGCCACGGTCACACTGACACGCAACGGAGAGCGCGTCGCCACCGGCACGAGCGATGCTCGCGGCGGCTTCGTCTTCGAGGGACTGACGGAAGGACGCTACCAGGTCGAAGTGACCGCGGCGGGATTTCAGCCGCAGCGCTCGGACCCGGTGTTCGTCGGCGCCGGCGCCCACCCGGCGGTTCAGGTCGCCCTGCGCGTCGGAACGCTCGAGCAGCATGTGGTCGTCACGGCGACAGCGGGCGAAGTGCCGCAGTCCCAGGTCGGCGCCTCGGTGACGGTGCTCGATGCCAGGCTGCTCGACGCGCTTGGCAACACGGATCTGCTCGAAGCCTTGCGGGCAGTGCCGGGCGTCGAAGTGGTCCAGACCGGCGCGCGCGGAGGGACGACATCGCTGTTCGTCCGCGGAGGCGCCTCCAACTTCAACAAGGTCCTGATCGACGGCGTGCCGGCTGACGATATCGGCGGCGCCTTCGACTTCTCCGATCTCGTGGCCACGGGCGTCGAGCGGATCGAGGTGCTGCGCGGCTCGAACAGCGTGAGGTACGGCAGCGATGCCCTGAGCGGCGTGATCAACATCACGACACGCCGGGGCGCGTCGCGTGTTCCGGAAGCGACCCTCTCGCTCGACGGCGGCAACCTCGGCACCTCGCGCGGCGAGGCGTCGCTCGGCGGCGGGATCACGCGCTTCGACTATTTCGCCGCGTTCTCGCACCTGCAGACGGACAACGACGTCGCGAACAACGCGTACCGGAACAACACGTTCGCCACCCGCGCCGGCGTCATCCTCGGTGCGTCCACCAGTGTCAGCGGCACGGTCCGGTACGTCGATTCGAGCTACGGCAGCCCGAACGCGACCGCTTACTTCGGGATCTCGGACGATTCCTCGCAGACGCGGAAGGCCACTTATACGACGATCGCCGCCGACTCGCAGCTGTCGTCGCGATGGACCAGCAGCATCCGGTTCAGCGTCGCCGATCGCACGTTTCATTACATCAACCCGTCACCGACCGGATTGCGATCGGATCCATCGGCCTTTGCCAACTATCTCGGCGACGTCACGACGATCACCGGCGGCAATGGCTACAGCGTGACGGGCCGGGCAATTCTCGACTACGGCGGCGGCACCTACCCCTCGACATTCGATTCCACCGTCACGCGGCGGTTGTTGTACGGCGAAACCATCTTCCGCGTGGCGCCGGCGCTGGATCTCACGGGCGGCGTGCGTGTCGAGAACGAACACGGCGCGTCTGGTGCGGTGTCGAAGACGGCGCGCACGAATGCCGGCGTCTTCGTCGAGGCACGCGCGCAGGTCCGCGGACATCTCTATGTGAACGGCGGCCTCGGCTTCGACGACAACGACATCTTCGGCCGCGAGTGGACGCCGCGTGTGTCGGTCGCCGCGTATCTGCGGCAGCCATCCGCCAACGACGCCTTCGGCGACACCAAGGTCACCTTCAACGCCGGCAAGGGCATCAAGGAGCCGAGCCTCGACCAGGAACTGTCATCGCTGTTCGCTCTCGTGCCCGCGGCCACCGCGACAACGCTCGCGCTCGAGCCGATTGGTCCGGAGCGAAGCCGGAACGTCGACGTTGGCGTGGAGCAGGGGCTGGCCGGCGGGCGCGGACGGGTCCGGGTTGCCTACTTCGACAACGCGTTCGACAATCTGATCGAGTTCGTGAACAAAGGCGTCCTACCGCAGCTCGGTGTGCCGCCCGCGGCCGCCGCGGCGGCGTCGTTCGGCGCCTACCTGAACTCCCAGTCCAACACGTCGCGCGGCGTCGAGCTGTCGGGCGAGGCGCGCATCGGCCCCATCAGGGCCCTCGCGTCCTATATGCACCTCGACGCAGAGGTGACGAAGTCGTTCAGCAGCGGCGTGCTGACGCCGGCGGTCAATTCCGCGTTTCCGACGATCAAGATCGGTCAGTACGCCCCGCTCATCGGTAATCGGCCGTTCCGGCGCCCGGCGAATTCCGGAAGCGTGGTGGTCTCGTACGCGGCCCGGAAGACGCTGGTCTCGCTCGCCGGCTATTTCGTCGGCGCGCAGGACGACAGCACCCTTCTGAGCGATCCGTTCTTCGGTTATTCGATGCTGCTGCCGAACCAGGATATGGATCCGGCCTACCAGAAGTTCGACGTGCACGGCTCCTACCAGGTCCATCCACGGCTTCGCGCTTACGTCGTCCTCGAGAACGCATTCGACGCGAAGTTCGCGGCGGTGGCGGGGTTCCCGGCCCTGCCGCGCGCGGTGCGCGCCGGGGTGACGGTCCGCGTGGGAGGGTACTGAGAGTGCCGCGCGCCGCGATCTCGTGGAGCGGCGGGAAAGACAGCTGCGCGGCCCTTCACCGCGCGGCGCCGCTCTTCGAGGTCGTGGCGATGATCACGATGTTCGACGAAGAGGGCGCGCGCAGCCGTTCGCACGGGCTGCGCCCGGACGTCGTCGCGGCACAGGCGGAGCGGCTGGGATTGCGGCAGGTCAGCAGCCGCTGCACCTGGCCGACTTACGACGCGGCGTTCGCGGCCGCCCTCGACGACGTGGCGGCAGACGGCGTCACGCACGTGGTGTTCGGAGACATCCTGTTCCCCGAACATCGCCAGTGGGCCGAGAACATCTGCGCGCCGCGAGGCCTGACCGCGGTGGAGCCGCTGTTTGGTGCATCCACGCGCGATCTCTTCCTGGAGTGGGTCGCGTCGGGCGCCGAGGCGGTGATCGTGACGTCGCGCGCCGAGCGGCTCGACCGCTGCTGGCTGGGGCGAACCTTGTCGATCGACATGCTCGGCGACTTCGACCGCCTCGCCGTCGATCCGTGCGGCGAGAACGGCGAGTATCACACCGTCGTGACGAACAGCCCGCTGTTTCGGGAGCCGTTGCGCCTCGAGTTCGGCGAGCAGGTCTCGCGCTCCGGCTGCTGGGCGCTCGACGTCGCCGTGGCGGGGTCAGACCCGGGTCTGACCCCGGGGTGCAACGGGTTGGGGCCGGACAGGTTGCAAAAACTGCATGGTGTCTGACACCCTGGCCGTCGAGAAGGTCTCGTTCGCGTACGACAACCACGCACGGCCCGTCGTCGACGGCGTGTCGCTGAGCGTCTCGCGCGGCGCCATCGTCGGTCTGCTTGGACCGAATGGCTCCGGGAAGACGACGCTGCTTCGACTGTTGTCTGGAACGCTCGTCCCCGATCGCGGGCGCGTGCTCCTCGACGGACAGGCGATCGCCGGGATGTCGCGGCGCGACCTGGCGCGGCGGATCGCCGTCGTGCCTCAGGAAACGCACAGCGCGTTCGACTATTCGGCGCTCGAGATCGTGATGATGGGCCGCTACCCTCACCTCGGCGCGTTCGAGCTCGAGGGCGCGAGCGACCTGGCGATCGCACGGCGCGCGATGGCCGACACCGGCACCGCGAACTTCGAGGATCGCCGATTCGCCGCGCTCAGCGGCGGCGAGAAACAGCGTGTCGTGATCGCCGGCGCGTTGGCTCAGGCGTCGGACGTGCTGCTGCTCGACGAGCCGACAGCGTCGCTGGACCTCGGCTTTCAGCTCGAGATCGCGGCGCTGCTCTCGCGCCTCAACCGCGACCGCGGGACGACGATGGTCGTGTCGACGCACGACTTGAATCTGGCGGCGGCACTGTGCGCGGAGCTGGTGTTGCTGAAGGAAGGGCGCGTCATCGCCCAGGGGCCCACCGACACCGTGCTGACGCCGGCCCACGTTCGCGATCTGTACGGTGTTATCGCCGACGTGACGACGCATCCCCGCGCCGGACACCTGACCGTGGTGCCGCTTGGCCGCGCCCAGTAATCTCCGGCGGCGTCTGCTGGCCACGGTTGGGGGCTTCGGCGCGCTGACCATCGCCGTCTGCCTGACGGCGCCGCTCATCGGCAGCACGACGATCCATTTGTCGCGTGTGTTCGATCGGACGATTCCCTTCGCCGACAACGTCGACGCCCAAGTGTTCTTCGTCGCACGGCTGCCACGCGTCCTGGCGTCGGCGCTCGTCGGCAGCGCCTTCGCGATTGCCGGCGTCGTGTTCCAGGCGTTCCTGCGAAACCCGCTGGCGTCTCCCGACACCCTCGGCGTTTCGTCGGGCGCGACGCTGGGCGCCGTTGTCGTCATCACGTTTCACCTCGACACCGCGGTTCTCGGCATCTCGGCCGTGCCGGTCGCGACGTTTGCCGGCGCCGCCGGTGCGCTCGGCATCGTCTACGCGATGTCGATCGCACGTCGCCGCGGCACATCCAGCACGGTGCTGCTGCTGGCCGGCGTCGCCCTCAGCGCGTTCCTCGGCGCGTTGAACCGGTTCATCCAGGTGATCGGCGACTACACCGACACGTTCCGCAGCATCCGCTGGATGATGGGATCCATGGATGTCGGCAGCTACACGGACATCGTGGTCGCGCTGGTGCCGATCGCGGCGGCTTGTATCGCGATCGGCACGCTGCCGCGCGAGCTGGACCTCGTCAGCATCGGCGCCGAGGCGGCAGAGTCGCGCGGCGTCGACGTGCGGAGGGCCGAGCGCGTCGCGCTCGTCAGCGCATCGCTGTTGACGGGATCCGCGGTCTCACTCGGCGGACCGATTCCGTTCGTCGGCATCATCGTGCCGCACATCGTGCGGCTGATCGTCGGCGCCAATCACCGGCTGGTACTGCCGGCGGCGGCGCTCTTCGGCGGCGCGTTTCTCGTGATCTGCGACGTCATCGCGCGGACGGCGTTCGGCGCGGCGGGCATGCCCGTCGGCGCCATCACGGCATTTCTGGGAGGCCCGTTTTTCCTATGGCTGCTGTTTCGACGAATGCGCTGACTGCCCGTTTCGAAATTCATGTCGCGCCGCCCTTTCCGCCTCCGCTCGCTGCGAGTTCTGGCGAGCTACGGCGAGACCTCGCCGAAGCGCGGAGCGCGAAGGCGGGCAGGGCTGCACCGGCGGCCGTTGGCAGGCCTAAAGGCCTGCGCTACAAGAGGCCGCCGGCGATTTCGCAACGCGCTTTAAACAGATCGTGGTTTTCGTGTTTTCGTGTTTTCGTGGCTGTCATTGCGCTGCTGGCGACGTCAGCGGCATCGCGAGCGGCCGCATCACGCGTCATCTCCATCATCCCGGCGACCACGGAGATGTTGTTCGCGATGGGCGCCGGCGATCGGCTGGTGGCCGTCGGGAGCTACGACCGGTTCCCACCCGAGGTCGATCGGCTGCCGCGGGTGGGCGCCCTGCTCGATCCCAACGTGGAGCGGATCCTCGCGTTGCGGCCCGACCTGGTGATTCTGTACGGCACCCAGGCGGACCTGCGACAGCAGCTCGAGCGCGCGCACGTGCCGTACTACCCGTACGTCCACCGCGGCCTGGCCGACGTCACCCAGACCATCCGCTCGCTGGGCGCTCGTGTCGGCGTCGAAGCGGCAGGCAACGCGCTCGCCGATCGCATCGAGCGGCAGCTGGCGGACATCCGGGCGCGCACCGGGAGCATTGCGCATCCGAAGACGCTGCTCGTCTTCGGGCGCGAGCCGGGCACGCTCAGAAACATCGACGCCAGTGGCGGCCTCGGTTTCCTGCACGACATGGTCGAAGCCGCCGGCGGCGCGAACGTCCTGGCGGACGTGAAACAGCAATCGGTCATGCTCAGCACTGAACTCGTGCTGGCGCGTGCACCTGAGGTGATCATCGAGCTGCGCTACGCCCGCGGCGACACCACCGCTCCGGCGGACTTGCGCGCGTGGGACGCGCTGCCCGCGATACCCGCGGTGAAAAACCACAAAGTGTTTATGCTGCAAGGCGAGGAATTCGTCGTCCCCGGGCCGCGCGTCGTCGTCGCGACCGAGCGGCTGGCGAAGACGCTGCATCCCGAGCTCTTCAAATGAAGACGCTGATGTCGTGGTCGAGCGGCAAGGACAGCGCCTGGACGGTGCATGTCCTGCGGCAGCAGGGTGTCGAGCTCGGCGGCCTGCTGACGACGATCAACGAGGCGGCCCAGCGGGTCGCCATGCACGCGGTGCGTGTCGACGTGCTCCAGGCGCAGGCCGACGCGCTCGGGCTGCCGTTGTGGCAGATTCCGATTCCGTCGCCGTGTCCGAATGACGTCTACGAGCGCGCCATGCGGGGCGCCGTGGAGCGGGCCGTGGCCGAAGGGTTCACCCAGATAGCGTTCGGGGATCTTTTCCTCGAGGACGTCAGGCGGTATCGCGAGGACCGTCTGGCCGGCACCGGCTTGACTCCGTTGTTCCCGTTGTTTGGCGCCGACACCTCGGCGCTCGCGCGCGAGATGATTGCGGCCGGCGTCCGAGCGCGCATCACCTGCCTCAACCCGAAGGTGCTGGATCGTTCGTTCGCGGGTCGCGAATTCGACGCGGCGCTGTTGGCCGAGCTGCCGCCGGACGTGGACCCATGCGCCGAGCGCGGCGAGTTTCACACCTGCGCGTACGGCGGTCCGATGTTCGCGCACCCGGTGCCGATCGAAACCGGGATCACCGTGGAGCGCGACGGCTTCGTGTTCACCGATCTATGCGTTACCCCCAACGAATCGTCTGTTTAACGGAAGAGACGACCGAAACGCTCTATCTCCTCGGACAGGGAGACCGGGTCGTCGGCGTATCGGGCTATACCGTGCGGCCGCCGGAGGCGCGGCAGAAACCAAAAGTGTCGGCGTTCATCAACGCCAGGTTCGACAAGATTCTGGCCCTCCAGCCGGACCTGGTACTGGCATTCTCCGATCTGCAGGCGGAGCTCGCGGCGGAGCTGGTACGGCGCGGCCTCACGGTCGTCACCTTCAACCAGCGCACGGTCGCCGAGATTCTGCAGATGATCCGGATGCTCGGCGGCCTCGTCGGGTGTCAGCCACGGGCTGAAGCGCTGGCCGATCATCTGGAACGGTACCTGGATCGAATCCGCCGCGAAGCGGACCGCCTGCCGAAACGGCCGCGCGTCTTCTTCGAGGAGTGGGACGAGCCGCTGATCTCGGGCATCCGATGGGTTGAAGAGCTCGTCGGCATCGCTGGCGGCGCGCCGATTTTCCCGGAGCTGGCGGGTGCGGCGCTCGCGAAAGATCGGATCGTCGATCCCGTCGAGGTCGCGCGGCGCGACCCGGAGGTGATCTTCGCCTCCTGGTGCGGCAAGAAGGTGCGGAAGGAAAAAATCCGATCACGCCCGGGATGGCAGGACGTGCGCGCGGTGCGTGATGATCGCATCTACGAAATCAAGTCGACCTACATCCTGCAGCCGGGACCGGCCAGCCTGACTGACGGTATCGCGCAGATCCACGCGATCCTCTCAGGATCATCGCGACCCTGAAAGGGTCGCGCTACGTGTAGCGCGGCCCGCGATCCTTGTAGCGCGGCCCTTTCAGGGCCGCGAGAGAAACAGGTCGTCGTTCACGGTCGGTATGATCCCGGTTGCGCGGGCCTTGTCGAACAACAGCGTCACTGCCTGACGACCCTCCACGCCAAGATCGATCGAGAAGTCGTTCACATAGAGGTCGATGTGCTTGTACATCACCTCTTCGCTCATCTCCTGCGCGTGCGCGCGCACGAACGGCAGGCTGTCCGAGCGGTGCGCGAACGCGTGTTCCACGCTCCGGCGCACGACGCGGTTCACCCGGGCCTTGACCTCGTCCGGCAGCAGCCGGCTGATGACAATGCCGCCGAGCGGAATCGGCGCGCCGGTCTCACCCTCCCAGAACTCGCCCAGATCGACGATCTTCTCGAGCCCCTTCGCCTCGTAGGTGAACCGGTTCTCGTGGATGATCAGGCCGGCGTCGAAGTCGCCCCTCAGGATCGCCGATTCGATCTCTGAAAACAGCACTTCGGTCTTGTCGAGCGCACCGGGAAACGCGAGACCGAACAGGAAATTCGCCGTCGTGTACTGACCGGGAATGGCGATACGCAGACCGCCGCCAGCCACGTCGTCCATCGACAGCCGGCGCGCTGAAATCAGCAGCGGACCGCAGTTGCGGCCGAGCGCGCTGCCGGCGTCGAGCAGCACGTAGCGATCGACGCAGTGCGCGTACGCATGGTAGCTCAGCTTCGTGATCTGCGCCTGTCCCGCCAGCGCCGCGTCGTTCAACTGCTCGACGTCCGCGAGGTGCACGGCAAACTCGAGCCCTTCGGTGTCGATGCGGCGGTTGACGATCGCGTCGAACATGAAGCAATCGTTCGGACACGGCGAGAAGCCGAGCGACAGCTTCATGTCTCGGCGAGGATGCGCCGCGTCGCCTCCGCCAGCTGCTCGATGGCTTCGGCCACCCGCCAGGCGCCCCGATTACGCCGTTCGACGATGTTCGAGACGGCGCGAACCTGGGCGAAGGTCACGTTGCTGATCAGGCAGGCGCTCATGAACGCCGCGCCCTCCATGCTCTCCACTTCCGGACGGAAGCGCTCCATGACCGCGGCAATCGATCGCTCGTTGCCGTGGACGGTATTGACGGTGATCGCGTTCACCGCCGGCAGCGCCCGCAGCGCCGCGAAAGGCGGCGGCGCCGAATTGACGAACGTCCATTCGGCCGGCAGCCGAATCGCTTCGATGGTCACGAACTCGTCGTTGTCTTCGGCGCCCAGCTCCGCGATGTGATCGCGCACCACGTGCACGACCGAGCCCGGTGCCAGCGCGCGATCGAAGCTGCCGCAGATCCCGACGTTGAGGGCGAGGTCGTATCGCGTCAGCGCCAGCGCGCGCGCGCAGCGCGCGGCGGTCGACACCATGCCGACGCCCGTCACCAGCACGTCAACATCCGGTTTCAGATCCGGCCTCAGCGCAGAGATTTCGCCCTCCGTCGCAGCGACGAGCAGGATTCGCATCAGACGTCGTCGTCTTTGTCCGCGACCGCGTACGGCTGCGCGGCGCGCTTGAACACGATGGTGAGGCCGAACAGCACTAGCACCGACGCGGCAATCATGCCGAGGTAGATGCCGACGCCGACCGCCGCCTTCGGCGCCGCACCCATTGGCGTGCCTTCGACGATGGCGAATGCCTGGGAAATGGTCAGCGCGCGGTCGCCGGCGGTTTGCGGGATGATCCGCCACGAGAGAAACATGATCCCGAGCGCGAACAGTCCGACGATGAGCAGCGGGTGTCGCGAGTTGCGGCGGGTGATCAGGCTCAACAACGCCAGGACGGCCGCGATCGCGCCCAAACCAAGCACCCAGAGCGCCGGCACGTCGGGAACACCGGCAATCGATTCACCGCCGACGACGACCCAGGGAAGACACGCGCTGACCACGAGCGCGATGCCGGCGGCGAACGGCACGAAGTAGCCGCGCATCCCCGGACGGAAAAGGGCAGTGATCCCCATAAAGTTAAAACTTAAAAGTTAAAAGTTAAAACCAGGAAGAGGATCACGCTGTCGCACTTCGGAGCTGTGCATTTTTGGTTTTGATTTTTAGTTTTACCTTTAAAGTTAAAAGTTAAAACCAAGAAGAAGATCACGCTGTCGCACTTCGGAGCTGTGCATTTTTGGTTTAAGTTTTGCCTTCTAACTTTTAAGTTTTAAGTTTTAAGTTTTAACTTTCCTTGAACTCCTCGTGCCAGGCCATCTGAATCGCCTCGAGCTTCGGTTCGTTCGACGACTTGGGGTCGTCGTCGAAGCCATCGAGTGCGAGCACGCGTTCGCGCAGATCGGTGAACCGGATCGTCAGCGGGTCGACGCCGGGAAACTTCTCGGTGAGCGCGATGCCGATGTCTTCCGCGTCGGTCCACTTCATCGCGCCACCTCCTCTTTCTTCCGGTCGGACTTGCCCAGCTGGATGCCGCCGCCCTCCTGCACGTAGTTCCGCGTGTACATCGGGAACTCGCAGACCACGTCGCCTGTGATCACCGCCTGGCACCCGAGACGCGAGTCGGTGGTGAGGCCCCACGCGGTGTCGAGCCGGTCGGCCTCGTCGTCCTGCATCTCGGAGAGGTTGTCCGCGCCTTCGCGAACGATGACGTGGCAGGTCGTGCATGCGCAGCTCCCGCCGCAGGCATGCTCGAGCGGGACGCCGTGGTTCTTGGCGACGTCGAGGAACGATTCCGGCTTGCCGTGATTCGAGTACGGCAGCTTGCCGTGCTCGAACTCGATGACGGTCGGCTCGCCGTCGATGATGTAGGTGACTTTAGGCATGTGGATGGCAGCCCTCAGGGCCGCGCTACGAGTTACACGTCGTTGACATTCTTCCCAGCCAGCGCGGCGCTCACCGAGCGGTTCATCATGACCTCGGCCAGGTGCTGCGTCGCGTCGTTGAGCGCGTGTGTCCACTTCTGGATCGTCTCGCGATCGGTGGATTTCAGCACCATCTTGAGGCCGGCGAGGACCGACTCGATCTTCTTCCGCTCGTCGGTCGAGACCTCGGTCGTGTCGATCGACGCGAACTCCGGCGATCGCAGCGACTTCTCCGTGGCCTGAATCACCGATTCCGCCTCGTTGCGCGCTTCAATCAGCTGGCGCGCGGCGAAGTCGGCCTCGGCGTGTTCGAACGACTCGAGGAGCATCCGCTCCACTTCTTCGTCCGTCAATCCGTACGACGGTTTGACCTCGATCGTCTGCTCGATCTCGGTGCGCAGCTCCCGGGCGGTGACGCTCAGGATGCCGCTCGCGTCGATCTGGAACTGTACCTGCACGCGCGGGAGGCCGGCCGGCATCGGTGGAATCCCCCGAAGCTTGAAGCGGTACAGCGAGCGGTTGTCGGCCACCAGCTCGCGCTCGCCCTGCAGCACGTGAATGTCGACGGCCGTCTGGTTGTCGACCGCGGTGGTGAACATCTCGCTGCCGGTGGCCGGAATGGTGGAGTTGCGCACGATGATCTTCGACACCACGCCGCCCATGGTCTCGATGCCGAGCGACAGCGGCGTCACGTCGAGCAGCAGCATCTCGCGGTTGCCGGTGACGAGGATGTCGGCTTGCACGGCGGCGCCCAGCGCCACCACTTCGTCCGGATTCAGCTCGCTGTGCTGGCGGCGGCCGAAAAGCTCTTCGACGTTGCGGCGCACGAGCGGAATGCGCGTCGAGCCGCCGACCAGGACGACCTCGTCGATCTGCGACGGCTCGAGGCCGGCATCGGCGAGCGCCTGACGGCACGGGCCGAGGGTGCGCGCGACGATCGGCGCCATGAGCGCCTCGGCCTCCGCGCGCGTAATTGGTCGCTCGTAGCGCAGCCCCTCGGGGCTGCCGGCGGCGATCCGGATCGTGGTCTCGTCGCGTTCGGAAAGATCCAGCTTGGCCTGGATCACGGCCTTGCGGATTTCCTGCAGTACCTCAGGCGTCCGGCGAAAGCCGGACACTGCGGACGATCCCGATTCGATGTCCGTCAACACGCGATCCATGAGCAGCACGTCGATGTCGTCGCCGCCGAGGTGCGTGTCGCCGTTGGTCGACAACACCTGGAAGACGCCGTCCTCGACCCGCAGGATCGAGATGTCGAACGTGCCACCGCCGAGGTCGTAGACGGCGATCACGCCGCTGTGTTTCTTGTCGAGGCCATACGCGAGCGAGGCGGCGGTGGGCTCGTTGATGATCCGGAGCACTTCGAGGCCGGCGATGCGGCCGGCGTCGCGGGTCGCGGTCCGCTGCGCGTCGTTGAAGTAGGCCGGCACCGTGATCACCGCCCGATCAACTTCATTGTCGACTTCGCCCTGCTCCGCGAAATGCGCTTCGGCGCGATGCTTCAGGTCGCGAAGGATGAAGGCGGATATCTCCGGCGGCGTGAACTCGCGGTCGCCAAGGCCGATCCGCACGACTTCTCCGCTGTCGCCGCCGACGCGAAACGGAAAATGCTCGGCCTCGTGGCGCACGTCATCGCGTCCCTTGCCCATGAACCGCTTCACTGAATAGACCGTGCGCGCCGCGTCGGTCAACAACCGGCGCTGCGCCTCACGGCCGACGTGAATCGTGTTGTCCTCCGACACCGACACTACGGACGGCACAAGCGCGTCGCCGTCCGTGTCGCGGATCACGATCGGGATGCCGTCCTTCACGTAGGCGACGAGGGAGTTCGTGGTGCCGAGGTCGATTCCTACAACTCTGCTCATATCACCGTCGAATCACCACAGAGGACACCAAGGACACAAAGGTCGTGTTCTGGAAAAACATGTCTTTTCCTTCGTGTCCTTCGTGTCCTTTGTGTTGAATAGGCCTCACGAATTCAACTCTCTCTCTATACCCGCCAATAGATTGATGATGTAGTTCCGCTCGAGAATCCGATCGCGCAGCAATTCGAGAACCTGGCGATCGCCGGTGGCGTCCCAGCGCGCCGACAGTTCCTGCAGCTGCGCCTCGTGCTCCGCACGCTTGGCTTCGATCGGCCGCCGTGCCTGTTCGAGACGCCCCTTCCAGACGTCCGGCGGAGCGCCACTCGACCGTTGTTCCCGCACGTCGTCGAGCTCCTCGTTGAGTGCGAACACTTCCTCCAGCAGCCCGGCCGGCACCTGCTTCGACGCCTGCTCAGGCCCTTGCGGCGCCAACCCTTCAAGCTTCAGCAGGTAATCGACGCGCGAGATGGGATTACGAAGCGTTCGATACGCGTCGTTCAGGTACGACGACTTCTCCAGACTCGCGCGCCGCTCGGCCGGGGCGGCGTTGTAGAAGTAATCGGGATGAAACTGCCGGCTGAGCGCGCGATAGCGCTGTTCGAAGTCAGCCATGTCGAGGTTCAACTTGCGCGGCAGGCTCAGGAACGCAAAGAAGTCCAAGTCTCAACTTTCAAGTCTCAAGTTTCAACTCTCAAGACTCAGAGGCGCGTCAGACGTGAGCCTTGAGACTTGTTCAGGCTCCGAAGGAGCTTCCACACCCGCACGTCGACTTCGCGTTCGGGTTGTTGAACACGAAGCCCTTCGTGATGAGGTTCGTGTCGTAATCGAGCACCGTACCGTTGAGAAACAGCAGGCTCTTCTTGTCGACGAAGATCTTGGCGCCTTCCGGCCCCTCGAATACTTCGTCCCCCAGACGCGCCTGCCGCTCCCACGCGAACGTGTAGCTCAGCCCCGAACACCCGCCGCCCTTGACGCCAACGCGCAGGCCGCCATCGTCGATGCCCTGCTTGGCCATCAGCGTGCGGATCTTGCGTGCGGCGCCTTCGCTGATCTGAATCATCTCTAGCTATCAGCCTTGGTTACGCCGTCGGCTGGGCTTGCTTTGCCGCCGACGCGGTCGTCGCCGTCTGCTTCTTCTTGTAGTCGGCAATTGCCGCCTTGATCGCGTCCTCGGCCAGCACCGAACAGTGGATCTTCACCGGCGGCAGGCTCAGCTCGTTGACGATGTCGGTGTTCTTGATCGCCAGCGCCTGATCCACCGTCTTGCCCTTGAGCCACTCGGTCGCCAGGCTCGAGCTCGCGATCGCCGACCCGCAGCCGAACGTCTTGAACTTCGCGTCGTCGATGACGCCGGTCGCCGGGTTGACCTTGACCTGCAGCTTCATGACGTCGCCGCACTCCGGCGCGCCGACGAGACCGGTGCCGACGTTCGCGTCGTCTTTCGGCAGCGACCCGACGTTGCGCGGGTTTTCGTAGTGATCAATCACCTTGTTCGAATAAGCCATGTCTTTTTGTGTCCTCTGAAACTGAACGCCAGCCTTTAGTGTCCTTCTGTCTGCCACACCATTGTCGAGAGATCGACGCCTTCTTTCGCCAGCTCGTACAGCGGCGACATGTCGCGCAGCCGGCTCACGACCGAGGTGAGCTTGTCGGCGACATAGTCAATCTCTTCCTTCGTCGTCCAACGGCCGAGCCCGAAACGAATCGACGAATGCGCCAAATCGTCGCCAGCGCCGAGCGCCTTCAGTACATAGGACGGCTCGAGGCTCGCGGAGGTGCAGGCCGAACCTGACGACACCGCGACGTCGTTGATCCCCATCAGCAGCGATTCGCCTTCCACGTAGGCGAAGCTGATGTTCAAGTTGTGCGGGAGCCGGTGTTCCATCGACCCGTTGATGTAAAGCTCGTCGAGCTGTTTGTGCAGCTTGTCGTTCAGGTAGTCCCGCAGGTTCCGCAGGCGTTCGCCTTCGGTCGCCATTTCCTGTTTACAGAGCTCAGCGGCCTTGCCGAAACCGACGATGCCTGGAACGTTGAGCGTCCCTGACCGCATTCCGCGTTCGTGGCCACCGCCATCGATGATCGGCGCCAGCAGCACGCGCGGATTGCGGCGGCGGACGTAGAGCGCGCCGACGCCCTTCGGGCCGTACATCTTGTGCGCGCTGAGCGATGCCATGTGCACATTCAGCTCGTTGACGTTAAACGGCACCTTGCCGACGATCTGCACGGCGTCGGTGTGGAACAGGATCCCCTTCTCTTTCGCGATCGCGCCAATCTCGGCGATCGGCTGGATGACGCCGATCTCGTTGTTGGCCGCCATGATCGAGATGAGGATGGTCTTGTCGGTGATCGCCGCTTTCAACTCGTCGAGGCTGATCCGGCCGTCCTTCTTCACCGCCAGGTAGGTGACGCGGTAGCCGTCTTTCTCGAGATGTTTGCAGGTGTCGATCACGGCCTTGTGCTCGGTGACCGCCGTGATGATGTGATTGCCCTTTTCGCGGTACATCTCGGCGACGCCCTTGATCGCCAGGTTGTCCGACTCGGTGGCGCCGCTCGTGAAGACGATCTCCTTCGCGTTCGCGCCGATGAGATCGGCTACCTGTTTGCGCGCCTTCTCGACCGCTTCCTCGGCCTCCCAGCCGAATGGATGGTTGCGGCTGGCCGCATTGCCGAAGTGTTCGGTGAAATACGGCACCATCGCCTCGACGACGCGCGGGTCTACCGGCGTCGTCGCGTGATAGTCCATGTAAATCGGAAGTTTGATCGCCATCATTTCCTTCTCGCGGGCCTAAAAGGCCCGCGCTACGCCAGTCGTAATCACTAGTAGCGCGGCCCTTTCAGGGCCGCGATCCCTCATAAGTGCGTGTGCAACACCGCCGCTCGAGCCGGCGCGGGCGACGGCGGTTCCGCCGCCAGCTCCGCGATCGTGCACTCGCCGAGCGCGGACAGAATCCGTTCCCGCACGCGCCATAACGGGTCGCGCACGTTGCATTTCGCGAACTGCTCGCACTGACCGTCTTCCGTGGAGCAGGCAGTCACCGTCACCGGTCCTTCGATGGCCTGGATGACGTCGGCCACCGAAATCTGCGAGGGCCCTCGCCCCAACTGATACCCCCCGCGGGTGCCCTGTTGCGACGCCAGCAGGCCCCGGCGAACCAGACGCTGGAGCACTTTGGCCATCAACTCGATCGGGATGTCGTACAGCTCCGCAATTTCGCGGGCGCTCGACGAGCCCCGGTCTCCGCGCAGTGCCAGATGCTTCATGGCAATCAGCGCGTAATCAGCCTTTTTCGATAGCCTCAGCATATCCGACCACGATAGTCGTATATTAGCATACCCTTCGACGCGCTCGACCTCAGCATTTCAAGGTCGAGGTCGCTCAGGGCAGGCCCTGGCAGTCCGTGGTGCAACTCCATCTGCATTCGAACGGCGATGCATCCCCGCTGGCTGCGTTGCTCCTCCCTCAAATATTCCCCGATATTCAGTCGTCGCGCCTTGCCAGCGGGGCGCCTCGCCGTTCTCGGTGCGACGACGGACTTGCACCACGGACTGCTAGTATTTCGGCTGCGAGGGGTCGACCTTGTCGATCCAATCGAGGATCCCGCCTTTCAGATTCAGAACCCGCTTGAAGCCGACCGAGCGCAGGAAATCGGCCGCCTTCGCGCTGCGGCCGCCCATCTTGCAGTGCACGACGATTTCCTCGTCCGGATTCAACTCTCCGTACCGCTTCGGCACGTCGCCGAGCGGGATGAGCTCCGATCCGGGAATGCGGTTGATTTGATACTCGTTCGGCTCGCGGACGTCGACGATCCTCGGACGATCGCCGCGGTCCAGCCGCTGTTTCAGTTCGACGGATGAGATTTCAGTCGCGTGATTCACGGCGACCGGCTCCGGCGCGGCGGGCGTGATGCCGCAGAACTGCTCGTAGTCAATCAGCTTGGTGACCGTCGGGTGCGTGCCGCACACCGGGCAGTCGGGATCCTTGCGCAGCTTCAGTTCGCGGAACCGCATGCGCAGCGCGTCGTAGATCAGGAACCGGCCAATCAGCGGTTCGCCAATCCCCATGATCAACTTCACCGCTTCGGTGGCCTGAATCACCCCGATCAACCCCGGCAGGACACCGAGCACGCCGCCTTCGGCGCAGCTCGGCACGAGGCCTGGCGGCGGCGGTTCGGGATAGAGGCACCGATAGCAGGGACCGTCCTTCGTCGCGAACACCGACGCCTGACCCTCGAAGCGAAAGATGCTGCCGTAGGCGTTCGGCTTGCCGAGCAGCACGCAGGCGTCGTTCACCAGATAACGGGTCGGAAAGTTGTCGGTCCCGTCGACGACGACGTCGTAGGGCTCGAACAGCTGCATCGCGTTCTGGGATGACAAGGCCACTTCGTAGGTCTGGATGTCGACTTCGGGATTCAGCGCGTGGAGCTTGTCCTTCGCCGACGCCAGCTTCGAACGGCCGACGTCCGGCGTGCCGTGGAGGATCTGCCGCTGCAGGTTGCTGAAATCGACGGTGTCGAAGTCGACGATGCCGAGCGTGCCCACGCCGGCCGCGGCGAGGTACATCGCCACCGGCGATCCGAGTCCGCCGGCACCGATGCAGAGGACCTTCGACGCCTTGAGCTTGCGCTGACCGTCGACGCCGACCTCCGGCATGATGAGATGACGCGAGTAGCGCTTGACCTCGTCGTTCGTCAGGGGCTCGCCCATGCGCCCCAGGTCCGATCGGCGTACGTCTTCGACGGTATCGACGCCGCCGGCGACGGACGGAATGATGCTCACGGTGTCGCTGGCGTTGACCGGCGTCTGCTCCTTCTGCAGATACCTGATGTCTTCGTCGTTCACGTAGACGTTGACGAAGCTGCGCAGCTTTCCCTGATCGTTGAACAGGTGCGCTTTGAGTCCGGAGTGCCGGCGCGTCAAATCGGCCAGCAACTCGCCAACGGTCGCGCCGCTGGCGTCGACCGCGTCCTGCTTATCGGTGTACGGTCTGAGCGGGGTCGGGATGAGAATTTTCGCCATGGTGAAGACTGCCCTCTTCGAAGATCGAACGATCGTCCTTGAGAAACCACACGGTCATAGCCTGAGAGGCACCCGCCGCCACGGCGACGATCACGTACGCGAAGGTCGGCCACGCGTGATCGAGATCGTACTGCGACGGCTTCGCCGGGTGATCGGGATGTGAATGGTAGAAGCCGAGCAGTTCGCCACCGAGTTCGGTCGCGCGTTGCTCGGCCAGCCGATAATCCGACGGCCGCACCAGAAAGCGGCGGCGCGGTCCTTCCTCGGTGGTGTTCGGCAGCGCGACGGCATCGGTCACGGCGTCGCCTCGTCCCACCAGGGCGCCACAGCACTCGTGCGGATAGGTCTCCTCGCCGTGACGCCGGATCGCCTCGTTGACCCGAGCGCTGATGGTTAAACGCCCGTCACTCATCGAGATGGTCCCAGAACGGCTCGTTCAGATACTTTTCCGCCCCGTCAGGAAACACGGTGACGATGATGCCGCGGTCGAGGCCTTTGGCGACATCGAGCATCGCGGCGACGGCCGCGCCCGACGAGATTCCAGCCAGCAGGCCTTCTTCACGGGCGAGCCGACGCACCATGCGGTAGGCACGCTCGGTATCGATGCGCAGAGCCTCGTCCGCGCGCGTCAGATCGTAGATCCCCGGCACGATCGCCGACGCCATGTGTTTCAGGCCCTCGAGGCCGTGGAATGCCGCATCCGGCTGAAAGGAAATCAACTTGATGGCGGGATTGAACTTGCGCAGACGTCGCCCCGTGCCGATAAACGTTCCGCTCGTGCCAAGACCCGCGACAAAGTGCGTGAGTTTGCCGCTCGTCTGCTCGATCAGCTCCGGCGCGGTGGTGTCGTAGTGGGCTTTCCAGTTCGCGTCGTTGTTGTACTGATCCGGATAGAAATAGCGGTCGGGGTCGGATGCGTACAGGCGGCGCGCCTCACGAATCGCGCCGTCAGTGCCCTCGAGCGGGCTTGTCAACCGCAGCTCGGCGCCAAGCGCCCGAAGGATGAGCTTTCGCTCGGGACTCGCGTTTTCCGGCAGGCACAGCGCCACTTTGTACCCGCGCGCCGCGCCCACCATCGCGTAGGCGATGCCGGTGTTTCCGGACGTCGCGTCCAGGATCGTGCGGTTCGAGGTCAGAAGACCGGTGGCCTCGCCCTCAAGAATCATGCGCGCGGCCGCGCGGTCTTTCACCGATCCACCCGGGTTCTGCCACTCGGCCTTCGCGTACAACTCCACTCCCGGCGTCTCGCGCTCGAACTGGCGCAACCGGACCAATGGCGTGCGTCCGATCATGTCGAGGACCGACGAACCGGGTGTGCGATCAAGAATGGACGCGTGTGACGACGTCATTGCGGATATCCGACCAGACCAGTCCTGATTCTACCAAACTCGGAGAATGGCTGTTTCGCCACCGAACCGCCCTTCCGCTGCCGATCGCGGGGGCCATTCTCGGACTCCGAGTCGGCGAGGCGGCGCCCTCCGCCATCCTGATTGCCGCCGGGGTCGCCGTGACAGTGGCTGGCGAGCTGATTCGGCTGTGGGGCGTACGCCACATCGGCGCGATCTCACGTACGCGCAGCGACCGGCTCGGACCGCTCGTTGCGACCGGGCCATTCGCCTTGATCCGGAACCCGCTGTATGTCGGTAACATCCTGATTTGGGTAGGGTTTGCGCTGTCGGCGCGGCTGGTCTGGCTGGCGCCGCTCGTCGTGCTCCTGCTCGGCGCGGAGTATCACGCGATCGTGCGTTGGGAGGAGTCGCTCCTGGTGTCGCGCCTGGGTGAGGCGTATCGCGATTACGCCGCCCGCGTGCCGCGGTGGCTGCCTACGTTTAACCGCGGAGCACGCAGAGATCGCAGAGAGAAAATTTTCTCTGCGAATTCTGCGGTCTCCGCGGTTGAGGGTTTCTCGTGGCGAGAGACGCTGTTCAGCGAGCGCGGGACTTTCGTGGCGATGGCGGTGGGGTATCTGCTGCTTTGGATAAAGGCTCGTTTCTGAGCGTCTGCCACAGATACCAGGACGCCACCGATCGATACGGCTTCCACGCCTCGCCCATTTTCAGCACGCGCTTCGCGTCTGGCCGCTTCCGCAGCTTGTAGAGCCGCTGAATCGCGTTGACGATTCCGAGGTCGCCGGCAGGCAGGACATCCGGCCGATGCAGCCGGAACATCAGGAACATCTCGGCGGTCCAGCGCCCGAAGCCCTTCACGGCCACGAGCCGACCGATGACCTCTTCGTCCGGCAGCGCCTCGAGTTCCCCGAGATCGAGGCGGCCGTCGTCGATGCGGGCGCCGAGGTCGCGAAGATAGCTGACCTTCTGCCCGCTCAATCCGACGCCGCGGAGCGCCGCGTCGCTCTGGGCGTTGATGGCCGACGCGCTCAGCGGTTCGCCTTCCGGAAACAGCGCGAGGAACCTGGCGAAGATGGTCGCGGCCGCTTTGGTCGACAGCTGCTGACTGACGATCGCGCCAACCAGCGCGGACAGATGATCGTGCCGCTGACGGCCTGCCATCCCGCACGGTCCGATGCGCTTGATCGCGGCCGCCAGAATCGGATCGCGCCGCATCAGCAGGCGCCGCGCTTTTTCGTAACCCTCAGGCGTGAGGCTCGCGGCGGTGAAGCTCGAGGTGGTTTCGGGAGAGCGAAGAGCCGTCACTTCATCGATGCGGTGAGCGTGACCTCCGCCTCCAGCTCGATGAGCCCCGGCTCGACGGTCGTGACCGCCTCGGCACGCATGGCCATGGTTCTTTGAAGAGTAATCGGGGGCCGTGCGCCGGTGCCTTCCTCGATCTTCAGTACGCGATCGAGCGAGCGTCCAGCGCCCGCGGCCATCGCCTCGGCGCGTGCGCGCGCTTCCGCAACCGCAAGGCGCAGCGCTTCGCGCTCCGCAGCCGCCCGCCCTTTCGTGTCGAACCGGATGCCGCCGATCGACGTCGCGCCGGCGGCGACACCGGCGTCGGCAATCTCGCCGGTCCTGGCGATGTCGTCAATGCGCACCTCGACGCTGTTCCTCGCCACGAACCCGCGCGAGACACGGCGTCCATTCGCGTTGTCCACGTCCTCGTAGAGGGTGAGGCCGATGGTCTGCAGCCCGTCCTTCGGAATACCCAGCTCGCCCATTTTCCTGACGACCGCCGCCATCGCGTCGGCATTCTGCCGCTGCGCGTCGCGCGGGCTCTTGGCGCGCGATTCGACGGTCATCGATACGAAAGCCACGTCCGGGGCACGCTTCACGACCGCGCGTCCGGTCGCGACGATAACCGGCGGCTGAGCGGCCGGTTCTTGCGCCGCCGCCGTCAGTCCGATGAGAACGCTGAGGATCATGCCGAGCATATGATTCTGAACCCCACACTGTACGCATAGGTGTCGGGCGGCACCTTGTGCCGGTGCGAGCACCGCAGCATCGACACGTCGTCGTTGACCCACGCGCCGCCGCGGACGATTCGCATGTCGCCGGACCCTGGACCGCCCGGATCCCGTACCTGCCCCGATCCGTAATAGTCAGCGGCGTACCAATCGCTGACCCATTCCCAGACGTTGCCGCACATGTCGTACAGCCCGTACGCGTTGGGCGCGTAGGTGCCGGTTGGACGCGTGCCGCGCTGCCGTTTGACCGACGGGTCCGTCAGGAAGTTGCCGCGCGTCGGATCGATGTCATTGCCCCACGGATAGCGCTGGCCGTCGACGCCGCCGCGCGCGGCTTTTTCCCACTCCGCCTCGGTCGGCAGCCGCACCTCGCGTTGAAGTTCGCCGGACAACCATCGGCAGTAGGCCACCGCATCGTCGTAGGTGACGAGCACGACGGGATGCGTGCCGTAGCCGGCCGGTGGCTTGGCTTCTGTCCAGATGTATGGCGCCGCCAGCTCGAGAAACACCGCGTCGCGGCCGCCGGCCGCAATCAGCGGCAACTCGCGCACGGCGGGGACGGGATGGCCCGAAGCCCGCACGAACCGCGCGTACTCGTCCTGCGTGACGGGAAAGCGCCCGATGAGGAAATCGCTCAGATGGACGCGATGGACAGGTCGCTGATCCTCTTCTGCGTCAGACGCCCCCATCAGAAAGTCGCCGGCGGGAATGCGCGCCAGGTTCGGCGGCGTCGGAGTCGTCATCGTCGGATCTGGCGCGACTCGTGTGATTGGCCTTGGAGTATGCACGTGGCGCCAACCGGTCCGTATAGTCTACAGTCTCTCCCCATGAGACTCGAACAGTTCGCGATGGAGCGGATGCAATCCACGTACGAGAACCAGGTGGAGTACAACCTGTCGGAAAGTGGGGTCCAACCGCTGCGGCTCCGCGAGCTGGTGGACGACGACGCCTCGCGCCACGAGTTGATGAATGCGGCCCTTCGGTATTCTCAATCGAACGGCACGGTTGCGCTTCGCTCGGCGATCGCCGCCCTCTATCCGGGCACGACCCCCGACCACGTCCAAGTGACCAACGGCGGATCCGAAGCGAATTACATCACCACGTGGAACCTCGTCGAGCCGGGCGACGAGGTCGTCATGATGGTGCCGAACTACATGCAGACCTGGGGTCTGGCGCGCGCGTTCGGCGCGACGATCCGCGACTGGCCGCTGGTCGAAACGCCGGGCGGATGGCGCCTCGATATCGCCGCGCTGGATCGTCTCGTCTCACCACGGACGAAGCTGATCGTCATCTGCAATCCGAACAACCCCACGGGCGCCCGGTTCGACGCCGCGGATCTTGACGCCATCGCGTCGATCGCGAGCAGGCATGGCGCGTGGGTCATTTCGGATGAGATTTACCGCGGCGCCGAGCTTGACGGGCGGGAGACGCCGTCGATGTGGGGCCGGCACGATCGCGTGATCGTCACGAGCGGATTGTCCAAGGCGTACGCGCTTCCGGGCTTGCGCATAGGCTGGGTAGTGGCGCCGCCGCCGCTCGTCGCGTCGTTGTGGTCGTATCACGATTACACGACCATTTCGCCCGGGGCATTGAGCGACGTCCTCGCTCGCCGCGCGCTCGCGCCGGATCGGCGGGCGAAGATCCTGGCACGGACGCGCCGCATCCTCAACACGAACTTCCCGTTGATGGCGGATTGGCTGCGCTCGCACGGCGAGCGGTTTTCGTACGTGCCGCCCGACGCCGGCGCGATCGTCTACGTTCGGTACGCGCACGCAATCAATTCGACAGCCCTCGTCAATCGGCTGCGGCAGGAACAAAGCGTGCTCATCGTGCCCGGCGATCATTTCGGCATGGACGGCTACCTCCGCATCGGATTCGGCGAGGAGGTCGGCTACCTGCGCGAAGGACTCAACCGGTTGCATGAGCTGTTGGTGAGCCTCGACGCCCGGGTGACCGCCGATACCTCGACCGCCGGGGCGTGATTCTCGACCTCATTCTGATCGGCTTCGGAAATGTCGGCCAACGGTTCGTCAGTTTGCTCGACGAGCAGCGGACGACGCTCGCCCGGCAATACGGCATCTCGCCGCGCATCGTCGGCATCGCGACGCAGCGGCACGGCCAGGTCTTTTCGCCGCGCGGTCTCGACGTGGCAAGGGTCCGACTGAAGCCGGACACTACGTACCCATCGCCGACACCGCCCCCCTCTCCGCCGAAGTACTCGTCACATCCGTATGTAGTGTCCGGCTTTAGCCGGACCGTCAACCGGAACGCCGACAACACGCTCGTATTCCTGCGCGACGCCCTCCGAAAGAGCGGCGCCGCCGCGCGCGAACGGCGCCTGGTCGTCGTCGAAACGACGACGCTCGACGTGAATCGCGGCGAACCGGCGGCGAGTTACATCCGCACCGCCCTTGCGGCGAATGCGCACGTGATCACGGCGAACAAGGGACCGGTCGCCTGCGCCTACGCCGCGCTGCGCCGGGCGGCCGAGCGTGCCGATCGCCGGTGGCTGTTCGAAGGTGCGGTGATGGACGGCGTGCCGGTTTTCAATCTCGTTCGCGAGACGATGCCGGCCGTGAAGATCCTCGGCTTCCGCGGCATCGTGAACAGCACGACGAACTTCATCCTCACCGCGATGGAACAGGGGCAACGCTTCGACGACGCGCTGGCGGAGATGCAGACGAGGGGCATCGCGGAGGCCGACGCCTCGCTGGACATCGATGGCTGGGACGCCGCGGCAAAAACGGCGGCGCTCGCAAACGTATTGCTCGGAGCGCGCCTGACGCCGGCCGCGGTCGAGCGTCAAGGCATCACCCCCGAGGCAGCGGCACGCGCGATTGAGGCGACCAGCCGCGGGCGGCGCTTGAAGCTCGTGGCGCGCGCGGCGCGTCAGCCTCGTGGTGTCACGGCGCGCGTCTCACTGGAGGAACTTGCCGGCGACGATCCGCTGGCGCAGATCGAAGGCCAGCAGAATGCGATCATCCTGTCGACGGAACTGCTGGAAGAGATCGCCATCGTGCAGCGGGGCGGCGGGCTCACACAGACTGCGTACGCGCTACTGGCCGATCTCGTGACGATCGGGCGCGGCGTTACGGCTTCCGCCGCCACTCCGCGACGGCGTCGGCGAGCTCGACTGGGTTGAAGCCCTTGAGCACGCGGTTGCCGATGACCGTCACGGGCACGGTGCGGAATCCGCGAGCGATCAACTCGTCGTAGGCATGCTCGTCTTCGTCGACATTGTAGGACGTGAACGGTACGCCCTCTCGTGAAAGCAACTCTTTCACCAGCTCGCAGCTGCGTCAGGCGCTGCCGGCGTAGACGATAATCATCTGTCCATTATGGCGCCACTCGACGGCATCACCGTGCTCGACCTCACGCGCGTCCTCTCCGGTCCCTACTGCACGATGCTGCTGGCCGACATGGGCGCACGCGTGATCAAGATCGAGCAGCCTGGCAAAGGCGACGATACGCGCGCGTGGGGTTCGTCCTTCCTATACCCCAGCGGGGACAAACCGCCCGCTGGGGCCCCCGACGGGGGCGAAAGCGCGTACTTCCTCAGCATCAACCGCAACAAGGAAAGCGTCACCGTCGACTTCAAGCACACGGAGGGGCGGCGCCTGCTCGAGGAGCTGATCGCGAAGAGCGATGTGGTCGTCGAGAACTTTCGTCCTGGAACACTGGCGAAGCTCGGCCTCGATTACCAGGCTCTCGCTCCGCGGCATCCGCGGCTGATCTACTGTTCGATTTCCGGATTCGGCCAGACCGGACCGCGTGCGAAAGAAGCGGGCTACGATGCCGTCATGCAGGGCGAGGGCGGGCTGATGAGCATCACCGGCGATCCCGGAGGACCCGGCTTCCGTCTCGGCGTGGCCATCGCGGATGTCACTTCCGGCATGTTCGCGGCGTACGGAGTGGCCATGGCGCTGTTCGCGCGCGAGCGTACCGGACGTGGTCAGGAGGTCGACCTCGCGATGCTGGACACGGTCGCCGCGCTGCTCACCTACCAGGCGGGGAATTATTTCGCCAGCGGCAAAGTACCCGCGCGCCTGGGCAACCGTCACCCGAGCATCGTCCCCTATGAAACGTTCTCGGCGTCGGACGGCGACTTCGTGCTCGCGGTCGGCAACGACGATCAATGGCGCCGGTTCTGCGCGGTCGCGGGACTGCCGGAGGATCCAGGTTTCGCGACCAACCGCCAGCGGGTGACGAACTACGACGCGGTGCGGCCGTTCATCGCCGAACGACTGCGCACCCAGCCGCGTCAGCACTGGATCGATCGTCTCAACGCCGCCGGCGTTCCGTGCGGGTCGGTGCGAAATCTCCAGGAGCTGTTCGCCGATCCGCAGATTCAGGCGCGACAGATGGTCGCTGAGATCGAGCACGCGACGATTGGCGCTCTCCGCGTGCTCGGCGTCCCGGTGAAACTCTCGGACACACCCGGCGCGGTTCGGATGCCGCCGCCGAGGCTGGGCGAGCATACCGATGCCGTCCTGCACGACTTTGGCTTCAGCGACGACGCGATCGCAGATTTGCGGCGTCAAAAGGTGATCTGACTGTTATGGAAATCTCGGAGGTTCGGAAACGGCTGCTGCAGACCGTCGAGCGGGCGAAGCTGCAGGCCGCGGAGCGGCGAGTGCGCAACGACGAAGCGACCAGAGTGTTCAGGCCATTGCTCGATACCATCGTCGTACCGCTGGTACGCCAGCTGGCGCAGGTGCTTCGCGCGGAAAATTATCTCTTCAACGTCTTCACGCCATCGGGCAGCGTCCGGCTGATGTCCGAGCGCAACGCGGAAGATTTCATCGAACTGTTTCTGGATACGACGGGCACGGAACCGAAGGTCGTCGGCCGGACGAGGCGCAGCCGCGGCAGCCGCGTCCTCGAGTCGGAGGAAGCGCTCGGCGCGCCGGGCGCTCTTTCGGAAGAAGATGTGTTGGCGTTTCTGTTGAGAGCGCTCGAGGGGTTCGTCGAGCGCTGATCGCTCGCCTAAAGGCTTCGCGCTCCATGGAGCGCGACGGCTTCAGCCGAGCGTCACGCCAGCCGCTCGACGAACGACGTGTCGATGCTGTGACGCTTGAGCGCCGCGAGGAAGCCGGGGCGATCGTTCGATCGACGATAGGCTTCCCGCGCGTCGACGACACCGCTCTGCACCAGGCCGACGAGGCCGTCGTTGATCGGCATCATGCCGTATCGCCGCCCGCCCTCAATGGCCATCGACAGCTGCGAGGTCTTACCTTCCGCAATCACACTCGACACGGCTGCCGTGTTCAAGAGCACCTCGCGCGCGGGGACGCGGCCACCGGAGGTGTTTCTCAGCAGGACCTGCACGATGACGCCGCGGAGACAATCGGCCAGTGCCATCTGGACCTGCCCGCGGTTCTCCGGCGGATAAAGATCGATGATGCGATCGATGGCGCCCGCGGCGGTGTGCGCGGAGAACCCGGCCACCACCAGCCGTCCGGCCGAGGCGGCTTCGAGAGCCACGTTCATCAACGCTGCCGTCCGCAGATCCTCGATGACCAGGACGTCGGGGTCTTCTCGCAGTGCCGCGCGCGCCGCGACCAGCATCTCGTCGTCGTTGCCGCGGACCTCGCGCTGGCTGACGAACGAGCTGCTTTGTTCGTGGACGATGTTGACCTCGCGCTCGATCGTGATCACGTGATCGCGACGCGTCTTGTTGATCTGATCGACGAAGGCCGACAGCAGCGTGCGCTTGCCGCTCGAGCGCGGACCGGCGACGAGCACGAGCCCCTCCGGCTCGATCGCCAGCGCCTGCACCGATCGGGGCAACCCGAGCTGATCCACCGACACCGATCGCGTCGGCATCAGCCGGAAGACGCCGCCCGGACCGCGGTGATCGCGGAAACTGAGGCAACGGACGCGGCCGACGACATCGATGTCGCAGAACCACTCGGTCGCGGCGCCGGTTCGCAGCGCCTCGTGGCTGCGCTCGGGCATCAGCGTCAACAGCAGCGACTCGACGTCGCGCGCTGACAGCACGGGCTCGCCTTCGATCGTCTGCAGCTCGCCGTCGACGCGGACGGAAGGCTGCGCATCGGTCGACAGATACAGGGTCGACGCACCGCGGGCGGCCGACACCCGCAGCAGTCGATCGAGCCCGCTCATCGTGGGATCCTGCATCGCCGGCGGCTGGAAGTCGGCCGAGCGGATCGGGTTTCGCGACATCGACAGGATGGTAGCGGGCGGCACGCGGGCGGCCCACGACGGTCTGGGCGTTGACGGCTCCTCGGCCGGCGCCGGTTCCTCATCTGGCTCCGCCTCGGGTTCCACGGCTGATTCCGCGAGCGGCTCGAACGGCGTCGCAGTCGGCATCAGGGCTTCGACGAACCCAAATGGCAGTTCGGCGTGCGCGATGGCTTCGACAGGTGGCGGAGGTACTTCGGCAGCAGCCTCCTGTGTTTCGTCGAACACGGGCGGGCTCAGTTCGAACTCAGGCTCCGGCGGCGGAGCGGCCACAACCGGCGGCAGTTCCGCGTACGACGGCGGAGCCTCGAGTTCCGGCGAAGGCACTTCTTCCGCAACCGGCTCCGGTGTTTCTATCGCAGCCCAGGCCTCGACGACCGGCTCCGATGTCTCGAACGCCGCCACGGCCTCGACGGCCGGCGGGGCCATTTCGGCAACAGGCTCCGTCTCGAGCACGGGAGCGGGGCTTTCGAACGCAGACGTCCCCGACGCCTCGACCATTGCAGGCGGCTGCTCCGCGTACGCCGGTGAAGCTTCGAGTTCCGGCGAAGGCACTTCCGCAACCGGCTCCGGTGTTTCGAACGCCGCCACGGCCTCGACGACCGGCGGGGCCATTTCGGCAACCGGCTCCGGTGTCTCGAATACTGGCGCGGGTGTTTCGAACGCAGGCGCCGGCGGCGCCTCGGCCACTGCAGGCGGCAGCTCCGCGTACGACGGCGAAGCTTCGAGTTCCGGCGAAGGCAGTTCCGCAACCGGCTCCGGTGTTTCGAACGCCGCCACGGCCTCGACGACCAGCGGGGCCACTTCGGCAACAGGCTCCGGTGTCACAAAGACAGGCGCGGGTGTTTCGAACTCGGCCGCCGCCGGCGGGGCGGCCACTACAGCCGGCAGTTCCGCGTACGACGGCGAAGCTTCGAGTTCCGGCGAAGGCAGTTCCGCAACCGGCTCCGGTGTTTCGAACGCCGCCACGGCCTCGACGACCGGCGCGGGCGGTGGCTCCGGCACGTATGCCACGGGCGTCGCGACGTACGCCGTGGGTTGCACCGCTTCGAAGACGGCCGGTTCTGGTGGCGGCGCAATCAGGCGCGGCGGCATTTGCGCGAGAGGCCGCGGGGCTTCGACGATCGACGGTGGAACCAGAAGGAACGGCTGCGACACTTCCGCGATTGCGGATCGCGGCGGCGCCTCGACGCGAAGCGGCGGAGCGGCTTGAAACGGCACTTCGGCAACGGCATGGGCCGCCGGGGTTTGCGGCGGCGGCGGTATGAACATCCGTAGCGCCGGCGTGTAAACCTGCGCCGCCATCGCTGGCTGCGACGGCGCGGGCGTATCGAAATCGAGCTCGAATTCGTCGCCGTCTTCGAACTCCTCGACTTCCTCGTACTCCTCGTATTCCTCGCCTGCCTCGAGTTCGCCGACCTCGAACTCCTCGTAGTCAGTCCCGGCTTCCTTGCGCTTGCCGAAGAGCTGTTCCGCATCCGGCAGCGTCAGGCCGTCGTCACCGTCGATTTCCTCATCCTCTTCTTCTTCCTCTTCTTCGTACCATCCTTCCGTTTGCCCGAAGTCGCCGAGGGAAAGGCCGTCGTCCTCAACCTCTTCTTCTTCCTCGGACTCTTCGTCCTCGCGCACGGGCTCCTGATACGCGACTGATTCCTGACGCGCGACGACCGCCTGATGTGCGCGCGCCTCACGGTGGTCGACAGGCTCGTGGTATTCCGCCTGATGGTGTCCGGCGGCGGCGTACTGCTCCACACGTTCGTCGACGCGTCCCGCCTCGTCGCGGCGGATCGCTTCATGCTGCACCGGCAATTCCAGGCGAGCGACCGCTTCCACAGGCACGACTGGCTCGTGGTGAACAAACGGTTCACGACCGACCGCTTCATGAGCGACCGCTTCATGAAGAGCGGCCGCTTCGTGATGAACGAACGGTTCGTGGGCTGCCACTGGTTCGTAATGAGTGACGGCCTCGTGGCCGGCGAATGTTTCCTGGTAGGCGACCGGTTGCGGGTGTGTCGACGGCACTTCGGCGACAAGCGCAGCGTCGGCAATCGTGGACGGCTCGGCAGCCACCGGCGCCGGGATGACCTCGACGGCGTGGATTGGCGGAACGGCCAGAGGCGCAATCACCGGCGGCGCCACAACCACAGACGCAGCCGCCGGCGAGACGACAACCGGGGGTGCAACCGGCAGCACGACGGCGGGCGGCTCGACGACCGGCGGCGCAACAGTCGCTGCGATCGCAGGTGACGTAATCACGGGCGGTACGACAACGGGCCGGGCAACGACCGCCGGCGCGTCGACCGCGACCGGTGGCGTGGCGACGACCGGTCGCTCGGCGACCGCGGCCGCCGCGCCTGCTGGCGCGCCTCTCGACGGAAACACTTCCCCGGGGGCGTCCTCGGCCGGGACCCGCCGCCGGCGGATTTCGGTCCAGAGATCGTCGCCGCCTCGTGCCGCGACGACCGTGAAATGCTCGCGGGGGAATTCAGGTGCGGCCGGCAACTCGTATTGGACGGCCCCGAACTCGTCGAGCGCGCGCTGCAACTCGGGCGGCAGGAGCTGGCCGACGATCCCGTCAACGGCTTCGAGGGTCAGGCCACGGCTCGCCAGCTCGATCTGGCCCGCCGGCGCGACGACATACGGCTTCTCGCCGGCATGCATCACCAGCGCTTCGCCGTCGACCTTCAGAATCGCTTGCAACAACGATGGAACCAGGCTCATTTATTCACCTGGCTGCACACCACGGCACATGAAGTGGCTGAAACCGCACAGGCTGAATGTCGGCACGAACCGACCGGGCCATTAGGAACGCCGGGGAGTACCTACTTCGTAGATTCGGACGAGTTCGACCAGCTTGTAGCCGCGCGTCTGATACGCCGGCACGATTCGCTCGGCCCGGAGGTATTGAAGCATTCCCTCGTCGCCGTAGTCGGGTTCACCGACATCTGCCATCGCTGTCAGGGCCGTCGCAAGCCCGGCCAACGTCATGACTGGCCCGGTCACGGTGCGCGAGCTCGGCAGAATCCCGAAAAGCTTGACCGGCTCCTGGCGATCGACGGTCGCGAAACGGACGAAGAGCTCGTTGCTGATGAAGTTGTAGTCGGCCTCCGAGCGAGTCGCCGGCGCATCATCGATCTTCACGAAGCGGACGGCGTCGATCCCGCCCAGGCGTTCAATCAGGAGCTGAGTGAAAACACCCTCGCCCGACCAGTTCGACGTGTCAGTCTCGAGTGGCATGGTGAATGGCCATCAGTCCGCCGAGGACGCGGTAGTGTCGCACGCGGCTGAAGCCACGATCCTCGAACATCCGTGCCACCGCCGCGGCGCCAGGATAATGACGAATCGAGGCCGGGATATAGCGATAGGTGTCCGGATCGCGGTGCAGGACCCAACCGAGCGTCGCGCCCACGACGGTCAAATACGCGAGGTATGCGGAGCGAATCCATGCGCTGGCCGGCCGGTTGAAATCGAGCGAGACCGCCTGACCGCCCGGCGCGAGCACGCGACGGATTTCTTCGATCGCCTGCGGCAGATCGGGGACGTTGCGCAGGCCGTAGCCGGTGGTCACGATGTCGAACGACGCGGCCGGAAACGGAAGGGCCAGCATGTCGCCGACCATAAACCGTAGCGCCCGCCTTCGCTCGCCGTCCGCTCCAGCGAGCTTCGGCGAGGCAGGCTGGGATTTGCGCCTTGCCAGCTCGATCATCCGGTACGTGATGTCGAGACCGACGACCCGCGCGCCGCGGGCGGCAGCGGCAAACGCCAGATCGCCCGTGCCGGTCGCCAGGTCCAGCACGCGCAGTCCCGGGCGAGGCTCCGCCAGCGCGATGACACGCCGTTTCCAGCGCTGGTCCTGCCCATACGACAGCGCGACGGTGATGAAGTCGTAGCGATCCGCGATCGTGGCAAACAGCGCACGCACGTAGCGTCGTTTGCCGTCGGGCGTCGCGATCGCCTTGTAGAGACTCGTCGTCATCAGTCGCCGGTCGTGGTGATGAACACTGCTGGTAGTATTCCACCGATGCTTCCGTCGAGCACGGTCGAGAACTACCTGAAAGCGATCTACCAGGGACAGTCGTCGCTCGCCCGCGACCAACGGCTCGTGCCCATGGGTCACGTCGCCGCCGCGCTCGGCGTCACGCCGGGAACAGCGACGACGATGGTCAAGGCGCTGGCAGAGTCGGGCCTCGCCGAATACGAACCGTACAGCGGCGTGCGCTTGTCGCCCGCCGGCGAGAAGCTCGCGGGGCTCGTGCTGCGACGTCACCGGCTGGTGGAGCTGTTTCTTGTGCAGGTGATGGGCATGAGCTGGGCCGAGGTGCACGACGAAGCCGAGCAGCTCGAACATGTGGTGTCGGAACGGCTCATCGAGCGCATCGACGACATGCTCGGACATCCGACCCACGACCCGCACGGCGATCCGATTCCGAACCCCGAAGGCGCCGTCGCCAACCGTCATCTCGACAGCCTGCTCACCTGCCCGATCGGCACACCGCTGAGGGTGACTCGAATCGCCGATCAAGATCCGGCGTTCCTGCGGTTCATCGAAAGCAACGATCTGAAGCCCGGTCAAGGCATCGAGGTGGAAACGCGCGATACCGCGGCGGATTCGGTGCTCGTGCGAAAGAAGGATCGCCGCATCACCATCGGCGCGCGCGCGGCGTCGAAGCTCCTCGTCGAGGTCGATCGTTGACGAGGCGCACCGCCCAGTGGATCTGCACGATCCTCCTCTGGGCCACTCCGGGGTTCGCTCAATCGGCATCACGTGAAGCGCAATCGGCAGCACGTGAAGATCGGATCGAACCCGATCGACCGGACGTGACCAATAGCGCGAAGCTCGTCCCGCCGCGACACTTCCAGCTCGAAGCCGGCGGTACCGACACGCGGATGTCATCCGCGCTCTCCAGCTTCGGATCGCCAGTGCTCGCGCGTCTCGGCGTCTCGGATTGGATCGAGGCGCGCATCGGAGTCGACGGCTGGGTGGAACGCGCCGTGGGACGTGATCGCGAATCAGGGTTCGGCAATATCCAGGCAGGGGCCAAGCTGCGGCTGGTCAGCGATTCGGCAGGCACGCCGGTGCTCTCGGCGATCCCGATGATCAACCTGCCAACGGCCAGCGCCAGCAAGGGCCTCGGTTCGGGTGAGGCGGACTTTACGCTGACGCTGGCTGGCGGCGCCGACCTCGGCGCCCGCGGACACGTCGATGCGAATTACGGCGTGGGGAGCATCGGGGCCGGCAGTGGGCAGCGCTTCACCCAACACCTCGTGTCGGTCTCCGCAAGTGTGTCGGCCGGACGCTGGGACCCGTACGCCGAGCTGTTCTGGTTTTCCGCCCAGGAGTTCGGAGGGAGTGGCGTGGCTGCGCTCGATGTCGGCACGAGCTGTCATCTCAGGGATCGCCTGACGGTCGACGGCGGTCTCCAGGTCGGTCTCAGCCATGCCGCGCCGACCTTCAGCCTGTTTGCGGGCGTCAGCCTCGGTTTCAAGCACGCCGCACACTAAATCCTTGCGCCATTAACGGTGCGAGGATATTATGACGACTCAAAATATGAAGTTTGGGTCGTCAATTTGCGGGTGGCTACTCCTGATCTCGTCGGCTGCCTTCGCACAGCCTGTCAATCCCGACGGCCCAAGCTCAGCGACCGGGCCCATCTCCGGCTACATGGACTTTCATTTCAACAAAGGGGAAGCCGAGGATGGCGTGCTCGACTTCCATCGCTTCGTGCTCATCGTCAATCACAGCTTCACGCCGCGGATTCGCTTCGTCGCCGAGCTCGAGCTGGAGCATGCGTTCGTCGAGGGACTGGAAGAACGCGGTGAGCTCGAGCTGGAACAGGCATACGTCGATTTCCTGCTGAGGCGTTCGTTCAACGTACGCGCGGGGATGCTGCTCGTGCCGATGGGCATCATCAACGAGCGTCACGAGCCGCCGGTGTATCAAGGCGTCGAGCGTCCGTTTGTCGACACGGTCATCATCCCGACCACATGGTTTGAAAACGGCGCGGGCCTGTTCGGCGAGGTGGGCCGCGGCTTCCGGTATCGCGCGTACGTCATGGCGCCGCTCAACGCGCTCGAATTCTCGGCCGACGAAGGCATTCGCAACGGCCGGCAGAAAGGCTCGCGGTCGGACGTCCGCAACGTGGCCTACACGGGACGCATGGAGTACGTCGGCGTTTCGGGGCTGACGCTGGGGGCGAGCGCGTGGAGCGGCAAGTCGAGTTTCCTCGCGCCGCGGCTGGACGTGCAGGTTCGCGTCGGCGAGGCTGACGTCCGGTACAAGCGCAATCGGCTGGAGCTGCGCGGCGAGTTCGCCCAGGTCTGGATCGACGACGCCGAGCGCCTCAATCTCACAGCCGGCCAGCTCACGGGCGTGTCGCCCAACATCGCGCGCGAACTGCGCGGCTTCTACGCCGAGGGCGCCTATCGGGTGTGGCAGCAAGGTTCAGGGCGCGATCTCGTGGGCTTCGCGCGCTACGAGAACTTCGACACCCAGTTTCGGATGCCCTCCGGATATATCCCGCTGAAGCAGTTCGATCGTGACGCGTGGATCGCCGGTGCCGCGTACTATCCGGATCCGGACATCGCCGTCAAAGTGGATTACGTATGGCAGCGAAGCCTGAGCTCGGTGATCATCGCGCCGAACGGCTTCAATATCGGGATCGGATGGTGGTTCTGATGCGATACGCAACAGGCCTGGCGATGGCGCTGGCCCTCCTGCTGCCGGGGGCGGATGCCGGATCCCAGACACAGCGGCGCGTCGTCCGCGTCAGCGCGGAGCGCTTCGCCTTCACACCGTCGCAGATCGTGGTCGATGCCGGCGAGGAGATCGAGATGCGCGTGAGCAGCGACGACACCGCGCATGGGTTCCACATCGCCGGCACCAGCGTCAACGTCGTGATTCCGAAGCGTGGCCGAGGCGAAGTGTCCGTTTCGTTCCGCGCGCCGGAACCGGGACGCTACGTGTTCGAGTGCACGCGCATGTGCGGCGCCGGCCACCATTTCATGCGGGGCGAGCTACTGGTGCGAGACCCGTCGGCCATCAAGAGCCGGAAATGACGGCACTGAAGAGGATCGGTGTCAGGCTCGGGGTCTGGGCGGCCGCGGCGATTGCCACGACGCTGATCGCCGGCGGACAGGAACGGGCCGTGAACCTCGGCGACCCGATCCCAGGGCTCACGCCGACGGAATTCACGGAATTCCGGCTGGGCCTCGAGGATTTCACGGAGGTCGAAACCGCCGAGGACGGGCTGGGGCCCGCGTTCAACGCGACGAGCTGCGCGGCCTGTCACAACGTGCCGGCGATCGGCGGCACCAGCCTCGTACTCGAGACGCGAGCCGCATATCGTGGCGCGACGGGCGCCTTCGATGCCCTGGACGCATCCGGCAATACGCTGATGCACCTGTTTTCGGTGCCGCAGCACACGTGCCAGCCGGTGATGCCGGCCGACGTGAATGTCGTGGCGCGGCGGGCACCGATTCCCGTGTTCGGCGCCGGCTTCGTGGAGGCGATCGCGGACGACACGCTGCTCGCGCTCGAGGACCCCTTCGATCGCGACGGCAACGGCGTTTCCGGCCGCGCGGGGATCGTCACCGACGTGGCGACCGGCGAACGTCGTGTCGGCCGCTTCGGCTGGAAGGCGCAGCAGGCAACGCTGCTCGCGTTCGCCGGCGACGCCTATCGCAACGAAATGGGGATCACCAACGACCTCTTCCCGAAGGAGTTCGCGTTCGGGATGACCGAGGACCAGATAAGGCGCTGCGATCTTCGGCCGGATCCCGAAGACGTGCGCAATCCGATCACGCGCAAGCGCGGCATCGACAACTTCGAGGCGTTCATGCGGTTCCTCGCACCGGTTGCCCGCGGGCCGGTCGACGCGGTTGTCCGCGACGGCGAACGGATATTCGACGCCATCGGCTGCACCGCGTGCCATGTGCCGGCGCTGCTGACCGGACCGAATACGAATCCTGTGTTCCACCGGAAGAGCGTGCCGCTCTTCTCGGATCTCCTGCTGCACGACATCGGGACCGGAGACGGGATCCAGCAGGGCGCGGCGGGACCCGAGGAGATGAGGACGCCGGCGTTGTGGGGACTGCGGCACCGCCGGCCGTTCTTGCACGACGGCAGCGCGTTCACGATCGAGGACGCGATCCAGCGGCACCAGCGCGAGGGTGAATTGGCACGGCGAGGATTCGCGCAGCTGTCGACGGACGATCGGCAGCGGCTGCTGGTGTTTCTCCGATCGCTGTAGGTTGCTACATCAATTTCCCGAGCGGGCCGAGATCGAGATTCAGATCCTCGGCGGTGAGACCGAATCGGCGTCCGATGTCGCGAATCGTTTCCTCGAGCTTCATCAGCGCGGCGCCGACGGCCTCCACTTCCTTTTTCGTCAGCGTCTTCTGCTCCATCCGGCGAATCGCCTGGCGCTCCATCAGCTTGCGCAGGAACTCCACGATCGTCAGCACGAGGTGCGCGACCGACTTTTGCACGTCCTCCGGCTCCGGGTTCCAGCGCAGAGTCGCCGCGCGTCTGGACACCTCGCGCTTCAAGGCGCGAAGTTCCGCGGCGGTTACAGGCGTCGCGGCGACGGCGCGCCGGCGGCCCGACCGTTTCTTTGTCGCTCGCGCCTTCGGCTTGCCGGCCTTCCTCACCGGCGTCTCCGGCGTTTCGGTCGCGGCGCGGTCTGCGGCAGGTGTCTGACTGGTGGAAACACGCGATCGGCGGCGCAGAGGATCGACGACAGGCGCAGATAAATGAGGTCGACGCCCGCGACGCCGAGAGTGACGTCGCCGTTGGCCATCACCCCTTTGTTCAGCAGCGAATCGATCAGATCGAGCACCGTCGACTCGGGGGGCTCGAGCACGTGAGCCGCGACCGTGATGTTCGGGTCCGATTTGCGCGCACGTGGCATCGTCAATCCTGCACGAACGTGTGTGGCGGCCAGGGGCCGCTGACCACCATCGCGTATCCCTGTTTCGCCAGCGTGCGAGCCTCGCGCGCCACCAGCGCCCTGAACGAGGCCGCGCGCCCTTTCGGTACGAGAAACGCCGCGTCGAGCAGGAGTGGTCCGCCCTTGACCGGCAGCTCGCTGGCGGCACGGCGCCTTGCCAGCTTCGATCGCGCCTCGAGCCGATCGTACAACCCGGCCACGACGTCGCGCGCGCGCGAGGCCAGCTCGACCGCTGCATCTCGCTGCGCCTTCTTGTGTGTCAGATAGGCCGCGCCAGACGCGCCAGCAGGCGCGGCCGCGCGCCTCTTTCTGATCGAAGATGCCGGCGCGCGCTCCGCCGCCGCTCGATCCAGCACGAGGCGAACACCCCACTCCTGATGGTTCGCGACGCGCTTGACCAGCGATGCAATCCGCGTCCGCTGCCGGGCGATGTGCTCCAGCGCGCGGGCGTCGCTCGTGAAGATTGTGAACAACTTCATCGGCAGGACCGCGGTCTCATCACCGAACGATTCAATGACCGATTCGTGCGCCACGGCGGCCCGGGACACCCATTCGAGATCGGCAAGACTTCGATTGATCGCGTCTTCGCTGTACCGGCTGAGGGGTGCATCCGCCACCACCAGGTAGGTTCCACCGTCGACCTCGAGGATCCGTACGGGCCCCAGGCCCGGCAACGGTCGCGTCTTCGCCGGCACGCGGGGACGCCGCGCCGCCGCGATGACGCAGAACAGATAAGTGGCGGTCTTCGGCATCTTCGTCGTTCTAAGTTTTCGTTCCAAGTTCTAAGTTTTAAGTTTTAACTTTTAAGTTTTAACTTCCCAGTTCTAACTGCCACCGGCCGCCCCATCGCTCGAGCGCCACGACGCCGGTCGGTGGCGGCGCCACGAGCGGGGCCTGGATGATAGCGCACTGCCCCGAGCGGCGGCCCGAACGCCGGAGCGTCCGCCGAAGAGCTGTCAGCGATCGGCGCTCGGCCGCCGCGACCGTCTGACAGCGGACGCACGTCCCGGGTTGGACCGTCAACGCGTTCACGACCACAGCGGGAGTCGTCAGCCGCAGCTGCCGCAGTCGCTTGAGCAATCGCTCCGTCTCGAGACGCGGAGTCTCGGCCGCACGCGTCACCGTGATGCACCGCGTCTGGGTCCCGTCTCGCAGCAGCGCCTGCAGCTCACGGATTGACTTCGCCACAGCCACCAGCTCCTGGGCCAGTTGACCCGGACGCACCAGACCTCGGTACTTCAGCAACACACGCAGCAGCGCCTGCACCCATTCGCGAGCCGCGTCGGGCAGCTCGAGCAGGCGCAGCGCATGTCCGGTCGGCGCGGTGTCAACGACGATCGCGTCATAGTCGGCACGCGCGTCGATTACGGAGACGATCCCGAACAGTTCGTCGATGCCAGGCGGCGCCAGGTTCATCAACTCGGCCGCGCGGTCCGCGCCGGTGCCCGGCGCACCCTGGCCGATTGCTGACGCGATCTCCGCCAGCGCCGCCTCGAGCCCCGCTCGCTTCGCCGCCAGCGCGCGTGGCGCATCGATTTCGCGAACTCGCAGGTTTGGGGGACCGCGCCGGATCACGGCTGCCTCGTCGCTCGCCGGCGCGTCGAGCACATCGGACAGCGAATGCGCTGGATCGGTTGACAGCAGCAGGATACGCCGCTCCGGCGCGGCGCGCGCCATTCGGAGCGCGGTCGCGGCGGCGGCAGTGGTTTTTCCGACTCCCCCTTTTCCGCCAAAGAAGATTAGCGAGGCGCCGCGGATCGCCGGCAGCGCCTCCGGCCTGACGCTTTTCGTCTGACGGCTGTTGGCGGGCACCCTGGCGACCGTCAGCGGTGGGTGTGGCAGCCGTCTCGAACCATCCGTCATGACTCGCCCGAGCGCAGCGAGTCGTCGAACGCCGCGCGGCTCCGTCACGTCGGCCGGTATCAGGCGCAGGCGACGGCGGCCTCCGAGACGGCGTCTGATGACGCCGAGCGCTTTTTTTTCCTCAGCTCGGCGCCGATCGCACAGCGGGCACGGACGCGCCGCCGGCAACAGGCGATTGACGACCACTTCGTCGACGTGCAAGCCGGCGCGCTCGAGCGCGTTGAACGCATCGAGGCTCTCGTCCACCGACATCATCTCGGGCAGGGTCACCCACCGGAAGGACGTCCGCCGGCGATCGCGCAGCCGCTCCGCGATCTCGGTGGCCTGCGCCGCGAGAGCCGCGATCAGCCGATCGGCCGCCTCCGGTCCGCGTGTGACGCGCGCCAGTTGATCGCGAATCACCCGGTGCTCGTCCTGCAGCGCGTCCAGGACTCCGGCGACGACGCCGACTGTTTCCGGCGCCGCGAGCAGCCGCAGCGTATGGCCGGTTGGCGCCGTGTCGACGACGATCACGTCGTACTGTCCGCTGCGGGCGAAGCGCTCGATCTCCATGAGGCCGACGAGCTCGTCGATTCCAGGAAACGAGAGATCCAGCAGCGTGTCGACGTCGGTCGCATCGAGCCAGGTGCCGTGCTCGAGAATATCTCCCAGCGCGCGCCGGTTCTCCCGCAGCCAGCGCGCGAAGGCGCGCCGCGCGTCGAGCTCCACCGCATCGAGCCCACGACGAATGCGGCGCGGCGCCGAAGAGAGCCGAAGGCCGAACGCGTCGCCGAGCGAATGTGCCGGGTCGGTCGAGACGATGAGCATTCGGTCGGACGGTTTCTTGTTCGGCGAAGCTGTCGCCAGCGCGAAGGCGGACGCGCACGTCGTCTTGCCGACGCCTCCCTTTCCCCCGTAGAAGATCAGTTTCAAAGTTAAAACCTAAAACTCAAAAGATAAAACCACAAAGAGGCCCGCGCCTATGCTGGTCTTTTTGGTTCTAACTTTCTCTTTTAACTTCTAACTTTCAAAGGTGTCGATGTCGACGCCGGCGATCTTGTCGGTGGGCGACATGGAGATCGCGCCTTGCTGCGGACGCTTGATCTCCCGGATGGCGGCGAGGATGTCGCGCTCGGTCTCGGCGAACTCTTCGTCGGTGATCTCGCCGAGCTCCAGGCGCATCTGGGCCTCGAGCAGCTGTTCGCGGAGCGCGGAGTCGTCTTGCATCTCGGCTTCCGCCGCCTGCACGACCTTGTCGAGAACGAAGCGAAGGGAGCCGATGAGCAACGAATCCAGAATGAACATGGCTAGCCCCGAGCCTCCAGCCCCGACATCACGCGCGTTCGAGTTTCAGCCTGATGTTGACGAAGTTGTAGGGCGGCCAGGGACCGGTGTACTTGAACGTGAGCTTGTCGAAGCGGCTGGCGATCGACTTGACCTTGGCGTCGAACGCCGTTTCGTGATCGCGCGCGATCAGGAACGCCGCGTTCATGATCATCTTGTCGCCGATCGGCTTGTTGATGCGCGACGCCACCGAGACGTCGCGCAGCTGATCGAGGATATCGGCGACGTAGCGTTCGGAGCGCGATTGCAGGGCCGAGTCGATGAGGCGCCCGTACTGCATGCGGGCGAAGTAGGTCGGGCCCTTCTGGCCCGAGATCTCCTTCTTCAGCCGGCTGATGTCCTCGTCCTCGCTCTCGACTTCGCGGATCGCCTGATCGCGATCCCACAGGACTTTCAGGCCGAACTCGAGCTTGTTCTGCATCTTGTTCAGCACGTCGCCGAACGCTTCCGCCGCCGAGCGCAGCAGCTCGACGATGTCCTCGCGCGTCTTGAAGATGGTGCCGAACGACATCGGGATGACGGTGTGCTCGCGCATCACGGTCTCGTTGACGCGTTCGTGGGCGAGGACGTTTTCGCGCGTCGAGTCGAGCACTTCGAGCGGCGCATCCGAGACGACGGCCGCGAGGTTCTTGTAGTGCACGGTGTAGACGTCCGACGGATCGGCGCCTATCCCGATCGGACCGAACTTCAGCGGATCGCCCGCCTCGATGATGCAGTAGACGTATTTGCCGCGGCTCACGACAGCGCTCTCCCCCACCGTCGTCCGGCCACCCTGGACGGTCTTCTCGGAGGCGCGCCGATCGAGGAGGCGGCGTGGCTTGACGGGCGCCCTGGCGGCGCTTTTCATCGCCGTGACCGGAGCCGATCGGACGGCGCCGTTGCCGGCGGCTGCCTTCGCCTTGGCCGGCGGCGCCGAGCCCTTCGCCCGACGTTTGACCGATGCCACCGCGCGAGGCGGTCCCGCAGCGCGAGCGCCCTTGCGCGCGCTGCCCGATGCCTTAGCCATGTTTGCCGCTCCTGCGGACCTTTTTCGTTGCCGTGGACGCCTGGCCATCGAGGACCTTCCGGATTTCCTTCACCAGATCTTCGGGGAGACACGGCTTCGTGACGAAGGCGTCACAGCCGGCCTTTCTCGCACCTTCGGAGATGCCAGCGAGGGCGTGGCCAGTTAGTGCCACGACCGGAATCGACGCCGTCCGCTTGTCGGCTTTCAGGCGCCGCGTCGCCTCCCATCCGTCCATGACCGGGAGCGACAGATCCATGAGGATGATATCCGGATTTTCGTCGGCGGCTCGCTGCAGCGCCTCCATGCCGTTGCCTGCCTCGACGACCTCGAACCCGCAGAACTCGAGGTATTCGGAATACATTTCGCGCGCATCCGGGTAGTCGTCCACCAGCAGTACGCGCGGCCGCGCGACGTTCTTGTTCATCGTCGTCCTTTGAGTGGCAGCGTGAGCGTGAAGGTCGACCCTTTGCCGACCTCGCTCTGCAGCGTAATTCGTCCGTCAATCATCTGCGCGAGCCGCCGGCAGATCGAGAGGCCGAGGCCGGTTCCGCCGTAGGCGCGCGTCGGCGAGTTGTCGAGCTGCCGGAAGTCCTCGAAGATCTTGTCCTGATCCAGCGGCGCGATGCCGATACCGGTGTCGGACACCGACAGCGTCATCGTGCGGTCCTTGGTGTTGCGTCGCGCCGTCATCGTCACCGATCCATGATGCGTGAATTTGAGCGCGTTGCTCAGCAGGTTGAGCAGGATCTGCTTGACCTTCTGCCGATCGCTCGTGATCGGTTTGAGGTCCTTCGGCAGGTCGAGCACGATCGAGAGCCTCGATCGCATGATGATCGGCTCGAGCTCCGCCTTGACCTCGCTGACCAGATCGGCCAGCCGGAACGTCGACAGCTGCAGCGGCATGCGTCCCGCTTCGATGCGGGAGATGTCGAGGATCTCGTTGATGATCGTCAGGAGGTGGCGGCCGTTCGACTCGATGCGTCCCAGCTGCCGCTTGACCGGCTGTTCCACCGGTCCGGCGACACCCTGCAGCAGCATCGACGTGTAGCCGAGCATCGCGTTGAGCGGCGTGCGGAACTCGTGCGACATGTTCGCGAGGAACTGCGACTTCAAGGCCGACGCCTGCTCCAGCTCGATCGCCTGGCGGCGCAGCAGCTCGTTCTGCTGCGCGATGTCGGCGGTCGCCGCCTGAATCTTCCGTTCCAGCTCGTCTGACGCCTGTTTGAGCTGCTCGTAGAGCTGCGCCTTCTCGATCGCTTCGCGCCGGTCGTGGAGGATGGTCACGACCGCCGTCAGCTCACCGTGCTCCGAGAGAATCTTGCCCGCGATGGCTTCGACCGGCATCGCCTCGCCGGTCTTCGGATCGATGAGTCCGATTTCGCCGGCGCGCCGCTGGTCGGCGCTGACCAGCATGCCGGCGATGAACGACGAGAAATGCGCGTCGTTGGTCTGCACCCAGCGCTGCTCGACGGCGCTGGCGCGTACCGGCAGGGTGAAGAGACGCTCGGCCGGCTCGTTCATCAGCGACGTCGCGCCGGCGGCGTCGGCGACGACGATCGGATCGGCCACCGAATCGATGATCAGGTTCAGGCGGTCGCTCTCGGCGCGCGCCAGCGCCTCGGCGATGCGCATCTTCCGGTAGTTCTCCTCGATTTCCTCGCTGGCGCGCCGCAGGTCGGTGACGTTGCGCAGAATCGACACCACGCCGCTGCCCTGCCGCGGATCCTCGGTCACCGTGCTCAGCAGCTCGAACACGAGGTCCGATCCGTCCACCGGGTTGACCAGCAGCAGCTCGCGGCGCGTCGCGCCGGTTTCCTCAATCGCCTTGCTCGACAACGCGGAGGACAGCAGCATGTTGTTCATGCGCACCGCGCCGCGGCGGCCTTCGCTTTCCTCCTCCGACGCGGTGAACAGCGTGAGCGCGCGCGCGTTCGCGATCAGCAGCCGCCCTTCGACATCGGTCAGCAGAATCGGATCGGTGACCGCGTTGATGATGTTGTGCAGCAGCGAGCGCTCGCGTCCCTGCTTGCGATCGACATCGGTCAGCGACTGATAGCGCAGCAGCTGGTCGATCTTCTGGCTGAAAATGTTGGTGAACCAGTGCAGCTCGGGAGGCAACGCGGCGGTCCCGCCGGTGAGCAGCAGGCCGAACACCTCTTCGGAGAAACCCGACATCCCGAGCGGCACGACGTGAAACGCGCGGTCCTCGAACGGCGTACTGGGGCGCCGCTTGCGATCCGCCGCCGAGTGCGGTACCGGGAAGAACAGCTCCTTGCGGTGGGTGAAGGCGCTGACGAGCGGGTTGGCCCAATCCTCGAGGGAGACGCTGAACGACGTGAACGCCGAGCCGCCGAGCCCGTTGACCGCGACGACGAACAACGACTGTTCACCCGCGGGGCGAACCAGACAGATCGATTGACGGAAGCCGAGGACGTCTCCGAGCCACTGCAGCGCCAGCTGCGCGCAGTCAGCGATTTCGGTGCGGCTGACGAGCGCTTCGAGCAGTCGTACCCGCGCGACGAGGAGCTCCTCCTCGCCGTACGCTGGCTCCTCGACCGCGACGCGTACCCGAGGGACGCCCGTGTACGGCCCCGGCCCGTTGCGCCTAACCGCGGGCCGTCGTGGCGCGCCGACGGCCACCAGTGCGGCCGGCCGGGACGCTTGACTTGAGCTGAGCCCGGAGTGCGGCGTTTTCAGCAATGACTTCCTCATACCCCTTGCCTTCGATCGCCGGCTTGGACATCGTGCCAACCTGGCCGACCGCTTCGGAGTATTTCAAGTACGTGTCGATCGACGCGACGACGATGCGTGCCTCAACGGTAATGAGGTCGATCCCGACCAGCGAGACACGGACCCATGCGTCGATGACGATCCCTTTGTCGAGTACTCGGTCGAGGACGTCAATTAGACTTGTGCCGCCTGCTGCACGTTCAACGGGCATCGAACACTCCTTGTCGCGTTACTTCAGCGCCCCCGCCGCGGTGCGTTTGCGCGTGAGCGCCAACAACCGCCGCTCGAGCGCACGGACCTGCTTACGTAACTCCTCGTTCTCCGCCGAGAGTGCCTGCTTGCCCGGAGAGAGATGGTGATCGAATTTCCACCAGTCCAAGCCGATCTGTTCCGCCTTGTCGATCGAGCAGATCAGCAAACGAATCCGAATCGTCAGCAGCTCGACTTCCGCCAGCGAAACCTTGATGTCCCCCGCCACGACCAGGCCCTTGTCGAGGACCCTATCGAGCACGTCGACCAGACCGCTAGATCGGTGCCCCTCGGACACTGGCATCGGCATAGGTTCGCTATTCTGGCCGTCTCGAGCGGTCGCTGTCCACCGACAGGGCGAGAGACAGGCTTATCTCAGCAATGGAGATGCCACGGGAGGACCGGCGCAATTTGGTATGGAACGACAAGTGGCTGCATTGTACAGCGTCAGCCGCTCCCGACACGACGTAGCAGAATGCTACAGGGACAAAAGCTCCGCCGGGGCGTCCACCAGCCAATCGGCCGGCCCGAGGTCCGCCGCCGAAACGTTTTCAAATCCAAAGCCATATCGCGCAAGACAGATCGCCGTCGACGCCGCCCGCGCCGTTCGCCAGTCAATCATCGAATCGCCGACGAGCACGGTGACCGACGGGGGGACGCCGGCGGCGCGCGACAGATGCAGCAGTCCCGAAGGGTCCGGCTTCCGTGGGAACGTTCCGTCGCCGGCAACGATGGCGGGACCGAAGAACCTGGCGAGATCGAGGCCGTCGAGGATTTCCTTCGTGGCGACCAATGGCTTGTTGGTCAGCAGGGCGAGCTGCGCGCGCTGTGAGAGATCGCCGAGCACCTCCGGAATGCGCGGGTACGGCCGCGTGTGCCGCAACAGGCGCTCGCGGTAAATGGCGACGAAGCGTTCGAGCGCATCAGGCGGCGCCGCGATTCCCGCCGCGGCGAACGCCCGTGCGACGAGCACGGCGGCGCCGTCGCCGACCATGCGGCCGACGCGCTCTTCGGGCAACGGTGCCGCTCCGCACGTTTCGAGCAGCGTGTTCGCCGACTCGGCGATGTCGCGGCGCGAGTCGATCAGTGTGCCGTCGAGATCGAAGACGAACAGTGAGAACGACATGGTCGGGGCTGGGGGCTCGGGGCTCGGCGATAGGCGTTCGGGTCTGGCCGCTAGGCGCTGGCGCGGAACTCGGCGAATGACGTCGGCGTCTCCCACACGGTCACGCGCACGACCGGAAAACCCTGCTCGGTCGCCTTGTCGAAAATCAGCTTCGCGATGCGCTCGACAGTGGGATTGCTGTCGAGGAGGAACACCGGCTCGCCGAGCGTCTGAAGCGGCCGGACCAGCGGATCGTCGTGGCGAAGCAGCATCTTGTGGTCGAGCTCGCCGTCAATCCAGCCCTTGACCACCCGCTTGATGTCGCTGAAGTCGCAGACCATGTTGCGGTTGTCCAGCGAGCCGGTGCGCACTTCGATTTCCGCCACGGCGTTATGGCCGTGCGGATGCTTGCAGATGCCGTCGTAATCGAGCAGCCGGTGGCCGTAACAAAAATCAATACGTTTCGTGACGGAGTACATGGCGGAATTGTGTCATAGAATCCGCGCATGAGCGGCACGGCGGTCCTTCTGTCGGGCGGGCTGGACAGCGCTGTGCTGCTCGCCGACGAGGCGACTCGCGGCGAAGTGCAGCCGATATACGTCAGCGTGGGGCTGGCCTGGGAGAGCGGCGAACGCGCGATAGTGTCGCGGTTCCTCGCGCACCCCGGTCTCGGCGGCCGCGTGCGCCCCCTCGTGTCGCTGAGCGTCGACATGCGCGACGTCTACGCCGCCACGCACTGGGCGGTGCGCGGCCAGCCTCCCGCGTATCACACGGCTGACGAAGACGTCTATCTGCCGGGACGGAACATCGTCCTCCTCGGCAAGGCCGGCGTGTTCTGCGCCGCGGCGAAGCTCGATCGCCTGGTCCTCGGCACACTCGAACACAACCCGTTTCCCGACGCGACGCCCGAATTCCGCGGGGCCATGGCCCGCGCGCTGACGCTCGGCCTCGCGCACGATCTCCGGATCGACGCGCCCTACTCCGGTTCGAGCAAGGCGCAGGTCGTCGCCCGCGGCATCGAGCTCGGCGTCCCGTTCGAGCTCACGCTGTCGTGCATGAACCCGCGGTCCGAGATCCATTGCGGTCTGTGCAGCAAGTGCCGCGAGCGGCACGACGCGTTCATCGAGCTGGGCGTGGCCGATCTCACCGAGTACGAGGATCAGCGGCATGTTCGCGCGTAAGGTCTGCCTCCTCGCCGCCGTGTGTGGCACGCTGACCATCGAGGCGTTGGCGCAGGCGCCGCCCGATATCGACGCGCTGCTCGCACGCGTGGCGGAGCGGATCGAGGTGTACTACAAGCGGGCGCAGAACATCATGTGCACGGAGAAGACGATCGTGCTGCCGCTCGGCCACAACTGGCAGTCCGACGGCATGCATCGCATCACCGAAGCCGAGCTGCGCGTCGAAGCAGAGGGACTCTCGGATGGCAGCGGTCCGCCAGGACCGACGTTCTTTCGCCAGCTGCTCAAAATCAACGGTCGCGAGCCGCGCGACAAGGACAAGAAGGCTCGATCGGCCTGTCTGGACCCGAATCCGTTGACGCCCGAGCCGGTCGCGTTTCTCCTGCCGTCGAAGCGCGAAGGCTACACCTTCATCGCCAAAGGGTCCGGCAAGGGAAAGGACAACCGCACGCTGCTGATCGAGTACGTCCGGCGCGCGTCGAAGCAGCCCGAGCTCATCGACGATCCGCACGGCCGCGAAGACTGCTTCGAGCTGTCAGCGCCGCTGTCGGTCAAAGGACGGGTCGTGATCGACAAGGACACCTACGACGTGCTGCGCGTCGAAGAGCACCTGGCCGGGCTCGAGGAACTGAGGACGTCGCGCACCCAGCAGCGCAAGTACAACTTCTCGCCGTCGATCACCGTCGACCGGATCGACGTGACGACCCGCTACAAGATCGTTTCGTTCAAGGACCCGGACGAGACGTTCCTGCTGCCCGAGTCGATCGAGACGCTGGAGATGTATCGCGCAGAGTTGCAGTCGCACCGCACCCGGCAGGAATTCACGAACTATCGGCGCTTCGTGACCGGCGGACGCCTGGTCAAGTAGCGCAGGCCTTCCCGCCTCCGCATCGTTCTCTGACGAGCTACCGCGAAGGCGGCAGGCCTGCGCTCAAAACTTCTTCAAGGTAATAGACCCGTCACCCGTGCGGACGCGCACCGTCCGTCCGCCCGAACCGAGTTGCCCGCGTACGGTATTGCGGCGAATCTCTCCGCTGACGTTCGACACGGTGACATCGCGCATGTGGACGCCGCCGTCGCCGGTATGCGCGTCGAGCTGGGCGCCAAAGCCATCAGGCAACTCGAGGGTCACCGAGCCGTCGCCGGTCGAGATGTCCCAGTCGGCGCTCGATGTGCTGCCCGATTCCGCGCGGATGGTGATGCTGCCGTCCCCGGAGCGCGCGCGCACGCCGCTCAGCCTGCCCGCGAGCACGATGCTGCCGTCGCCGGTGTCGACGTTGAGCGCGCCGTTCACGCCGTCGATCCGTATCGAGCCGTCGCCGCTGTGGGCGGTCACGTCCCCGCCGATGTCGTGCGCGCGGATGCTGCCGTCACCGGATCGCATCTCCACGCGTCCGGAGATGCGCTCGACGTCGATCGAGCCGTCGCCGCTCTTCGCGCTGAGGTCGGATGTCGCCGGCATCGAGACGATGAGCTTCGCCGAACGCGACATGTTCCAGCCGAAGTTCATGCCGCGATGCTCGCTGCCCTTGCGCGGCTTGACGTCGACGATGATGCGATTGCCGTTCTGCTCCGTGTGGATGTCGATTTCGTCGGCCGCGGCCTTGTCGCGGGCCCGCTTCTCGATGATGACCTGCACCTCGGGTCTGTCCCAGGGCCGCACCTCGATTGAGCCATCGAAGGTCGCCAGCGAGACGTCAGCCTTGCCTGATGTGGAAAACGTCTTCTCCTCGCGCTCGACATACTTGGCGAGGTCCGCGCCGACGATGTCGATGCAGCCCGGTCCGGCGAGCATCACGGCCACGGCGGCCGCAGACAAGGGAACCCGAAATCCGGCAGCAATGGCCATTACAACATCCTCCAAAGGGACTTAGACGGCCTCGGGTAGGGATCTGTTCGGAAAACTCTGGCCCGACAGCAAAGGAAAGCCCTGGTTTCAGGGGTGGAGGTGTCGCTGGTCCCCCAGGTTGGCGGCGTCGCGCGCGTACACGAGCTGGCCTCCGACGTAGGTCTGTACGACCGCGAAGTTCGCGTCCAGAACGACGAGGTCGGCAGCCGCCTCGGGCGCAAGGACGCCGTGTCCCACCAGCCCCAATTCGCGCGCCGGGGTGGTGGCGCAGAGCGTCGCGGCATCCACGAGCGACAGGCCGACGGCTGCGACCAGGAACTGAAACACCCGATCCATGGTCGTCACGCTGCCAGCGATGGTGCCGTCGTCGAGAAGCGCCGTCGACCCGGCGGCGGTGATGGCGTGTCCGCCAATCGAGGCGCGGCCGCCGACCGGGAGTCCCGCGGCCGCGGTTGCGTCGGTAATCGCCATCACCCGCGACGGCCGCTTCGCGGCGATGGCCGCTCGAACCAGCGCCGGGTGCACGTGAACGCCGTCGCAGATGATCTCCGCCGCCACTTCGTCGGCCTGCAGCACGGCACCGGCGAGGCCTGGCGCCCGGTGATGCAGCGGCGGCATCCGGTTGAAGAGGTGCGTCGACTGCCGCGCGCCGGCGGCGACACCCGCGAGCGCTTCGTCGTAGGTCGCCGCCGAGTGTCCCAGCGAGACATAGTGCCCGCGGCCCGCGAGCCATCGAATCAAATCGAGCCCGCCGGCAAGCTCCGGCGCGACGGTGACAATCCCCACATCCGGCGCCGCGCGCTCGATCTCGGCGAGGATGTCGGCGCCGTCGAAGTCCTCACGCTCGGCTGAAGCCTTCGCGCTCCGTGGTTCGTCCGCACCTGACCCACTCCCCCTACGCGACCCACCTGACCCACCTGGCCTACCCGACCCATCTGACCCACCTGGCCCACGTGACCCCAGCGCAGCCTGAGGGCTGCGCAAACAGCCCGAAGGCTGTGCACCCCGATATTCCGCGTTGATGAAATTGCTCTCGAGATGCGCGGGCAGGACACGCGCCGAGCGGCCGCGCGGCGTTTCGCGCGCGCGGCGGACCTGGTCCAGCACGTGACGAAGCATGCCCGGCGGGCACGCCACGGTCGTGGGACAGAACGCGGTGACACCGTACTTCGGCAGCTGCCCGGCGATGAAAGCAATCGGATCGCCCGGATCCTGTGAATCGGTGCCGTCGACGCCGTGGACGTGCACGTCGATGAAGCCCGGAACAATGTAGTGACCGTGAAAGGCAAAGGACGAAGGCCCGTGCGGCGTCGCGGCATCCGGCCGAATCTCCGTGATGCGGCCATCCTCGATGACGAGCGTGCCCGCCGACAGCAAGCGGTCCGGCAGCACCAGCGCCGCGCCGGACAGGACGATCATCGGGGTGCGAGGTGCGCCTGTCGTGCCGCGCCAATCGCGGCGGCGTCCGCGCCGAGCGTAGCGGTGGCGACCGCGAGCGCGTCGGTCATCGACCGCGGCAATCGGCGTCCGATCTCGGTCCGCACCGGCTCGAGCAGCAGGTCCGCCGCATCGGCCATTATTCCGCCGAGCACCAGCATCGTCGGATCGACGACGAGCACGAGATTCGCGGCGGCCATGCCCAGGTATTTGGCGGTGTCGCGCATCACCGAAATCGATACGCCGTCGCCGGCGCGCGCGGCGGCCAGCACGTGGTCGGCGGTGATCTTCGTGTGGTCGTTGCCCACGGCCTCGAGCACGCGCGAGTGATCGCCCGCCTTGATGCGCCAGACGAGGCGCCGGACGATACCCAGTGCAGCAACCTCCGCCTCGAGACACCCCATCTTGCGGTAGTCTTCGCGTTCCACGGGATTCAGAGGCAGCCAGGCGACCGAGGTGGCCCGGCCGTGCGCACCGGTCATCGCGCGACCCTCGCGAACAAGTCCTGCGACGGCGTGATCGGCCACGGCGAAGTAGGCGACGTCCCCGGTCCCCTTCGCGGCACCCAGCCAGCTTTCCGCCACGGCGGCGGCCACACCAGACGGCAGCACCGGCTGGCCGAAGCGCCCGGCCAGAGCGGCGGCCGCTTCTCCGGCGCCTGGAGCTTCTGGGTTGCATGTGGTCACGCCGATGGCAGTGCCCGCGGGCAGTTTCAGCTCGGCGACGGCGGCGTCGGCCGCCTTGGAGAGATCGCCGGACGCCTCGACCAACGAGCGCGTGCGAACGGTGCCGTCGTCATCGACCGCAACCGCCAGCGCGGCGCCGTCGAGAACCTCCACGCCGGCCGTCATTCGCGTCCCCAATCGGTGTTGATCTGGAGCTTGCGGCCGACGAGCGGCGCCGCCACGACATCTTCGGAATCCTCGCCACGAAACAACCGGCGATCGACGCGATCGAGGAGCGACGACAGCAGCCGCTCGTCGGGCGCGTGGATGACGAGCACGCCGCCGCTGGCATCCGGCGGGAACTGCCGGTCGTCGAGGTAGTCGCGATCCATCGTGACCAGCGTGCGACGGAGCTGCTGCGCCAGCTGGTAGTGCTTCACGTCCGGCGCGCGGCGGAGGTCATCGTGCTCGAGCACGAACAGCACGTCCCAGTTCAGCCGGACGCGCATGTGCGCCACGATCCCGGCCGGCACGTTGGCGTCCGCGTAGATGCGCGGACGGGCGGTCAGCTTCTCCGCGTGCGGCGCCAGCTCGGATGACAGCGTTCCCATATCAAAGTTAAAACTTAAAAGTGAAAAGTTAAAAGCAGAAAGACCATCACTTGCATTTCAACTTTTAACTTCTAACTTTTAACTTCTAACTTTCTCTCGTGCGCAGCCTTCGCCTCGCGCGTCAGGTCCGCAACGAGCTGGTCGCGCTTGTGGATCAGTTCCTTGCGCGCGCGCCGGTTGTTCGAGGAGCCGACCGCGTACTCGCAGAACAGCGGGAAGGCGATCGTCGAATCGCAGTACGCGACGACGGTGTCGGGCAGGACGCCGGGATTCACCTTGCCCCAGCTGACCGCTTCCGCCGGAGTCGCTCCGGATAAGCCGCCCCACACCACTTGATCTGTCGTGATCTGGATGAAGTAGTCGTTGCCGCCCTTGGGGATGCCGTAGACCTCCCACAAGGTGGGCTGCGCCTGGAGGTAGAAGTTCTTCGGCGATCCGCCGCCGAGAATCACGCAACCGTTCTGTTTGCCGGCCAGCACGATCGCGCACACCTCGTTGACGTCCTTGTTCGGATCGATCATGAAGCGGCTGCCGTTCATGAGCTCGTGGTAGGCGATGTTCATCCCGATCGAGCTGTCGCCCGGCGACGAGGTGTAGAGCGGCACGCCCGCGCGTGCGGCAAACGCGACGACCGAATGCGCCTCGCAGCCTGGATAGCGCTCGAGGAGATCGAGGCCAAGGCGGTAGTGGAATTCCGAGGTCGCCACCGGCTCGTTCAGCCCGGAACGGACGATGAAATCGCGGATGTACGCGTCGGTCTCGAGCAGGACGGTCGCCGGAAAGAGGACGTCGTAGATCCGGATGACGCCGTCCTCGTACAGCTCCACGTCGTCCACGAACGGCGAGCCGCGGTGCAGCGTGAAGTTCAGCGCGTAGTGCAGGTCGTGATAGAGGTTGGCGCCGGTGGAGATGATGAAGTCGACGAGGCCTCGGTCCATCATCTCGATGACGCAGCCCCCCACGCCGGCCGGGGTCATCGCGCCGGCGACGGTCAGCCCGATCGTCGTCTCGTTTTCCGCTGCGAGCATCTTGCCCGAGAAAATCTGACAAGCCTCCGACAGGCGGCCGGCGTTGAACGCCTGGAACCCGTCGTCAATCAACCGCGTGATCGCCGGGCTGCCCTTTGGACGGTAGTAGGTGATGGGCTTGCCGGACAACGACTTCGCTCGAGAGTGCCCGGGCGAGCCTGGAGCACGATACGGCAATGGACGCTCCTTCGGAGTGTGTGAAAGAGGTTATGTTGGAAATAGCTTAACATCAGGGATCATGACTGGCGAGCTTGGCACACCAGCCGATCTGAGCTGGCTCTGGTGGACCGCCGCCTTCGCCGTCGCCATCGTCGCCCTCCTGGCTGTCTGGGTGTGGAGCAAGGGTCGCCGGTTCACGGCCGGCGACGTCTTTCGCGCGAGCCGGTTGAGCTCCGGGAATCGCCTGTTTCCGACGCAAGTGGCGATTACGCCGACGAGCGTCGTCCAGTACACCCCGCGATGGTTCGGCCGCCGCGAAGAAACGATCCACATGGCGCACATCGCGTCGGTCAAGATCGAGACCGGCATGATCTTCTCCGACGTGCTGATCGAAACCAGCGGGGGGTCCGACCCCATCCTCTGTCACGGGCACGGAAAGGGGGATGCGGCCCGGATGAAAGACCTCATCGAAAAGTACCAAACCGACTACTACCGGGGTCGCGGCGGGCCCGCCACCCCGGTCCCTGTCGAGAACGGCCGGATCGACCGATAAAACCCCGAGGTAAATGGACGATCTCACCTTCAGCGCTCGACGAGCCAGTACCGTCACGGCCAAAACCCCCGAGCCGGACGCCGAAACGCGGTTCCGAACCCTTGTGCAGTCCCCCCTCCGCGCCGGGCTGCTTCGCTACTTGAGCGCCCGCCCCGACGAGAGCTTCGACGTCGAATCCCTGATGCAGACGTTCGGGCGGCTCAAGCTGGACGTCGACAACTGCGTGCGCGAGCTGGTGGATTTTGGCGTGGCGCAGGTCGTCCCGGGCAACCCGGAACGGTTCATGGCGGAGCGGCCGGCCAACGAGGCGATGGCCGACCAGCTCGATACCTTCCTCGAACGGCGCGCCGCCGTCAGCACCGAAGACCAGTCCGCATCCGTCCAGCGCTTCCGCGAGATGATCGGCCGCGACGAGAAGATGCTCATCGTCTTCGAGTGGATCAGGACCGCCGCGAAGTCAGACATCTCGGTGCTGATCCTCGGGCCGACCGGCTCTGGCAAGGAAGTCGTGGCGCGGATGATTCACGAGTTGAGCCGCCGGAGCATGGCCAAGTTCCAGGCGGTCAATTGCGCGGCGCTGCCCGACACCTTGTTCGAGTCGGAAATCTTCGGCTACGAAAAAGGCGCGTTCACGGGTGCCCACGATCGAAAGCCGGGACGGCTCGAGCTGGCGAACGAAGGGACGCTGTTTCTCGACGAGATCGGCGACATGTCGCTGATCGCCCAGGCCAAGCTGCTGCGCGTTCTCGAAGAGCGGCGCTTCGAGCGCCTCGGCGGCCACAAGTCGATCTCGGTCGACTTCCGGCTGATCTGCGCGACCAACCGCCCGCTCGAGCAGTTCGTCCGCGACGGCCGTTTCCGCGAGGATCTCTACTACCGCGTCAACGCGTTCGCGATTCGGCTGCCGTCGTTGCGCGAACGGCAGGTGGACATTCCGGTCTTGGCGCAGCGCTTCCTGGCGCGCTACTGTGCGGCCCAGGGGCTGCCGCTCGATAGCAAAGGCTTCTCGCGCGAGGCGCTGGAGCTGCTGTGCAGCTACCACTGGCCGGGCAACATTCGCGAACTGGAAAGCACGGTGTCGCGCGCGGCGCTCTCCGCGCCGGGCCGATCGATCCGTGCGTCCGACATCGAGTTCCTTCACGCGAATACGTCCGCGCCGATTCCGTCGGGCGACCGCCTGCCCTCCCTCGCCGAATCCGAGCGGGCGCATATCGTGCGCGTTCTCGAAGCGGTGCAGTGGAACAAAAAGGAGGCCGCCCGTGTGCTCGACATCAGCCGGGGCACTCTGTACCGCAAGATCGTGGAGTATCAGCTTGAACCCGAAGCGCGCCCGGGGGCCCGACGGGGGCGTGAAGACGGGGCCTGATCCGCGGTATCATTCGAGTTCCCCCTCGCCGATCTCATGAAAGATCTGCCGATTGCGGCGCGGCTCTATGTCGGAGCTGTTCTGGCGGCGGGGGCGGTCGTGCTTGCGCTGTTCGCGCCGCACACCATTCCCAACCCAGTCGTCTTCGTCACACTGCTCGTCTGCTCGTCGCTGGCATCCGCCCTCAAGGTCACGCTCCCGCTGGCCAGCAGCAGCTCGACGATGTCGGTGTCGTACGCGGTCGATTTCGCGGCGCTGCTGTTGCTCGGGGCGAACGAAACGATGCTCGTCGCGGCGGTGAGCACGTGGGCGCAATGTACGTTCCGGACGCAGGTCCGCTCGACGCCGCACCGCACCCTGTTCAGCATGGCGTCGCTCGTGCTGACGGTGAAGGCGGCCGGCGTCGCCTACACATGGCTCGGGGGCCCGCCGCCCGGCGAGTCGTTCACGATGCTGACCATCGCCAAGCCGCTGGTGGGCGCGGCGACGACCTATTTCATCTTCAACACGCTGCTGATCGCGACCGCCATCAGCCTGTCGACCGAGCAGCCGATCGGCCGCGCCTGGAATGAGAACTTCCTGTGGAGCGCGCCGAGCTACTTCGTGGGCGCGGTCGCGGCGGCCGGCGGCGCCGCGGTCATCGAGCGGGGCGGTTACTGGATGGCGTCTCTCGCGGCGGCGCCGCCGTACCTGATCTACCGGACCTACAAGGTCTACATGAGCCGCATCCAGGATCAGCAGCGGCACGTCGCGCAGGTGTCGGACCTCCACCTCGCCACGATTGAAGCGCTGGCGCTGGCAATCGACGCGAAGGACCAGACGGCTCAGAGCCATATCCGGCGTGTCCAGGTGTACGCGGCGGGGCTGGCGCGCGCGCTGGGGATGTCGGAAAACGAAATCCAGGGCGTCAAGACCGCGGCGCTGCTGCACGACATCGGCAAGCTCGCGGTGCCCGAGCACATCCTGTCGAAGCCGGGTCCGCTGACACAGGAAGAGTTTCAGAAGATTCGGATTCACCCGCAGGTTGGCGCCGAAATCATCAGCGGCGTGCCGTTCCCGTATCCCGTCGCGCCGCTGATCCTGAGCCACCACGAGCGCTGGGACGGCAAGGGCTACCCGTCGAGCCTCAAGGGTGACGAGATCCCTCTCGGCGCCCGCATCCTGTCGGTCGTCGATTACTTCGACGCGCTGATGTCGGAACGGCCGTATCACAAGGCGATGACCTTCGACGCCGCGATCGGATTGTTGCGCCAGGAAAGCGGCAAGGCACTGGACCCGCGCGTGGTGCAGATGTTCATCGACATGTATCCGGCGCTGGCCGCTGAAGCCGAAGCGAGCCAGGAACCGGCGCGGAAACTCACGCGGGTGCCGACGCACGCGCCGACGGCCGCGCCAGCGGTCGGCCTCGTCGACGAATCAGGCTTGACCGGCGCGACGCGGACCAACGTGTTTCAGGACATCGCGCTCGCCCACCGCGAGATCTACGCGCTCTACGAGATCGCGCAGGCCATGGGCAGCAGCCTCGGCGTCTCGGACACGATGGCGCTGATCTCGTCGAAGTTGAGCAACATCGTGCCGTTTTCGTGCTGCGCGCTGTACCTCTACAACGAAGAGAACGAGACGCTGCGCTGCCGGTTCGCGACCGGCGTGGAATCCGACGTGATCCAGCAGTTGACGATCCGCAACGGACACGGTCTGACGGGCTGGGTCGCGCGAAACCGGCGGCCGCTGGTCAACGCCCGGCCCAGCACGGACCTCGAAGCCGCCGGGCACCCGGCCGATCGCACGGCGCTGCTGTCGGCACTGGTCTGTCCTCTGCTTTTCAACGAGCGCTTCATCGGAACCATCTCCGTGTATCACACCGAACCGTCGGTCTACACCGACGACCACCGGCGGCTGCTCGATCGGATTTCCGAGCAGGCGGCCGCGGTCATCTACAACTCGATGGTGTTCGAACAAACCCAGGAGGATTCGCTGACCGATCCGCTGACCGCGCTGCCCAACACGCGGTTCATGTTCATGCACCTCACGCGCGAGCTCTCGCGCGCCGAGCGGTTGAAGGCCGAAGTCTCGTTGCTCGTCATGGACCTCGACAACTTCAAGGACATCAACGATACCTACGGCCACCACGTCGGGGACCGCGCGCTCAGGGACATCGCGGGCGTCCTGCGTCAGGCGATCCGGCCCTACGACATCTGCGTCCGCTACGCGGGCGACGAATTCATCGTCGTTCTGTCGGGGTGCGGCGGCGAGGAAGCGGAACGCAAGCGGCTGGAGCTGCAACGGGCGGTGGATCAGCTGCATTTCGAGGCGAGGCCCGGCAAGAGACTGCCGCTCGCGATCAGCATCGGCGCTTCGGTGTTCCCGCACGACGGAAATACCTACGAGACTCTGCTGGCAACCGCCGACGGCCGCATGTACCGCGACAAGACCCGGCGCAAGCGGGAGCTTGGCGGCGGCGACGGGGCGCACGCCGACCCGCGCGCGAAGCAGCGTTCGTTTACTGACGTCGAGCTGCAAAAATCCGCTGTCGGAATCCTCTGACAGCTGCTCGACGTCTGGCATGGCCTGCCACGAAAACACGAAACCACGAACCGACCTTTAGATTCTTCGCGTTTTCGTGCTTTCGTGGCTGGCTAGTCGATCCAGTCGGGTGAGGGCCCAGTGAGTCCCGTCCAGAAAATCGCGAGCCCCGTCGCGCCAACGATGAGGGCCAGACCGGTCATCCACCACGCGTCGTAGCGGCCGCTGAATTCAACCCAGGCGGCCGGAGCCACGAGCGCGAGACCGAGCGCCATGGCGGCGGCCCGCCGCCGCACGAGCCTCAGGATCGCGCCGCGCGCCCGTCGCAAAGCCATCGCGCTATTATCGCGCCGTGCTCCTGACGCTGCCCATCCGAGACGTGCAGGTCGCCACACCACGGGCACGCCTCGTGCGCCTCGATCTGGACGGGCGCACCTTCGACTACGACGCGGGTCAGGCTGTGCTCGTCGCGAAGCACGGACACGCGACACGAAAGCCGTACTCGATCGCATCGGCGCCCGAGGATGCGTGGCGCGATCGCTCCCTCGAGCTGCTCGTCGGCGTCGAAGCGGACGGCTCCGCGGGCGACCATCTGCCGCTCGACTCCGGCGCGGCGATCGACGTCGAGGGACCGGTCGGATCGTTCACCTTTCCTGCGGCGCCCGAAGAACGCCGCTTCGTCTTCATCGCCGGCGGCACCGGCATCGCGCCGCTGCGCGCGATGCTCCGGCATGCGCTCACCATCCCGCATCGCGACATCGGTCTCTTCTACAGTGCGCGGACGCCACAGGAATTTGCGTTCGAGCGCGAGTTTCGCGATCTGGCCGCCGGCGGCGACATCGAGCTGCGGCAGACGGTGACCCGGGCGAGCGAAGCGGAATGGACCGGAGCGCGCGGCCGCCTGACGCGCGACGCGCTCGAAGAGCTGGTGCACGACCCGGCGACGCTGTGTTTCATCTGCGGGCCGCCGGCGCTGGTCAGCGAGATGCCGGCGATCCTGCGGGACATCGGCATCCCGCGGGAGCGGATCAGGATTGAGGAGTGGCTGAGGAAGTCTGAAGTTTGAAGTGGCCCCCGAGCCCCTAGCCCCGACTGCGCACTCAGAGACCGATGGCGTGCATGCCGGCGTCGACCATGAGGATTTCGCCGGTGACCGCGCGGGAGGCCGGGCTCAGCAGAAACATGGCGGCGTCGGCGACCTCAGACGTTTCGACGCTCCGCCGCAGCGGCGCACGATCGCGATACACCTGCAGGATGCTCGAAAACCCGGCAATACCCGAGGCGGCGAGCGTCTTGATCGCGCCGGCGGAAATCGCGTTGACGCGAATGTTCTTCGGCCCGAGATCGCTCGCCAGATAACGGACCGAGGACTCGAGCGCCGCTTTCGCCACGCCCATGACGTTGTAGTTCGGATAGACGCGGTCGCTGCCGATGAACGTCAGGGTCAGAATGCTGCCGCCGCCGCGCTTTTCCATCAGCGGCGCGACCGCGCGCGTCAAACCGACGAGCGAATAGGCGCTGACGTCGAGGGCAATCCGGAAGCTCTCGCGCGACGTCTCCACGAACGGATTGTGCAGGGCGTCGGCCGGCGCGAAGCCGGCGCCGTGCACGGCGAAATCGAGTCCGCCGAACTCCCGATCCAGAGTCGCCTCGAGATCGGCAATCTGCTGATCGCTCGTCACGTCGCACGGGAGCACGAGCGGGTTCTCGAGTTTCGCGGCAAGCTCGCGGACGTTCTCTTCGAGGCGTTCGCTGGGATACGTCAGCGCGAGGCGCGCGCCGGACGCGGCGGCCGCCTGCGCGATCGCCCACGAGATGGAACGTTTGTTGGCGACGCCGACGATGAGCCCATGTTTACCGGTGAGATCGCACATGTGGGGAGAGCTTAACACCGAGCGCTGTGCTCTCAGCTTGCTGTCAGCTATCGGCTCTCAGCTTTCAGCTCTTGCGGCCGGCTGTCGTGTTATTTCGAGCGCTTGCGTCCCGGGCCGTTGCGGCGGTTCATCCCCTGCGGTGGCCTGCCGCCGCTACCCGAACGCATCCCGCGCGGCGGCCCGGCAAAATTGCCGTTCCCGCGATTGCCGCCGAACTGCTGGCCGCCGCCGCCGGCTGGTCCGCGCTGGTGTCGCGGCCGGAAACGATTCTGTCGGCCGGCGGGCTGCCGGATGGTGAATTCGGGAATCGGCCGCGTCGGCGGGGGCTGACCTTCGTGCCGCGGCAGCGACGCGCGGATCAAAGGCCGATGCACCGGCCCTTCTTCCTCGTTGCCGCGATTGTCCTCAATCTCCGCGTCCGTGTCTTCGGGACTGTCCAGGCGCTCGCCGACTTCCGCGGCCTGCTGCGGCTGCTCGTCCAGTACGTCTGCCACGCCACCTGACGGTTCGACCATCACGTCCTCAGTCATATCGGCTGCGGCGACGTCCTCTGCTGGATGGATGCCGTTTGACCCGTTCGCGCCTGCGGAGAGCTCGCCGTGCGCGACGCGCTTGGGAGCATTGGCGAGTACCTGCGAATACAGCGCCGCCGGGGTTTCCGACTTGCGCCGCTGCCGCGGGACTTTCGCGTGTTTGAATTCGTGCTCGGCGTCGCACGTCGTGCAGCGCGTCTGCTTGACGTCGCTCCCGAGCATCGCGACTACGGCGTGATTGGTCACGCGCCGCTCACGCGGACAATAATCGTCCAGGATGTCACCAAGCCGAAGCTGGCGCTGCTGCTGCATCTACGCTCCCGAAGGGTCCGCTGGCGGGGATGTTGTGTTCGCGAAGGCGACTAGTAGCTTAGCAGAGCTTGCGGGCGCCGTCCAGCCACTGGCGCACCGCTTCCAATTTTGCAAGTACGGCCCCCGGCGCGGTCGATTGCGGCGTGCGTTTCGCCGCCACTGACACCGCCGGCGTCACCCTGGACACGACATCGGGGCCGAACAGGTCGCTGGCGGCGCGCCATTCGTCGATCGACAGCTGCTCGAAGTCGCGGCCTTCGGTCACCAGCTTCCGCACGAGCGCGCCAACGATTTCGTGCGCGCGCCGGAACGGCACACCGCGGCCCACCAGGTAGTCGGCCACGTCGGTCGCGAGCAGCAGGCCCGACGCTGCCGCGGCCGCGCGCGCGCGATCGATCGTCAGACCGTCGACCACCGATCGCACCACGGTCAGACAGCCGCCGAGCGTGTCCTCCGCGCCGAACACCGTCTCCTTGTCTTCCTGCAGATCCTTGTTGTAGCCGGTCGGCAGCCCTTTGATGACGGTGAGCAGACCGAGCAGGTGGCCGAGTGCTCGACCTGACTTCCCGCGCACCAGCTCCAGCGGATCGGGATTCTTCTTCTGCGGCATCATGCTGCTGCCGGTGCTGAGCGCATCCGACAACTCGAAGAAGTGATGCTCGTCGCCGCAGAGGATGATCAAGTCCTCTGCCAGCCGGCTCAGGTGCACCATCGTCAACGCCGACGCGTAGAGGAACGTCGCAGCGAAGTCGCGATCGGACGACGCGTCCATGCTGTTGTCGACAATGCGCGAGAAACCCAGGTCGCGGGCGAGCGCGTCCACGTCGATGTCATACGCGGTGCCCGCGATCGCGCCACTGCCGAGCGGCAGCGCATCACACTCGTCGCGCGCCGCGCCGAGCCGCGCGAAATCGCGCCGCAGCGGCGCCGCATGCGAGAGAAAAAAGTGCGCAATCAGCACCGGCTGCGCCGGACGAAAGTGCGTGAAGGACGGCATCAGCGCGTCGCCGGCCGATGCGGCCTGGGCAGCCAGCGCTTCGACCACCGCGGCGACGCTGCGCTGCAGCAGCGGGATGCGGCGGCGCAGGTACAGCCGTAGATCGAGCGATACCTGTTCGTTGCGCGAGCGGCCGGTGTGCAGCCGGCGTCCGGCGTCGCCCAGCCGTTCCACGAGCAGCCGCTCGACGAAGCTGTGGACGTCTTCGTCCGCACCTGTGACGAATGCCGGATCGGATCGGCCGCGCTCGAGCAAATCGGCGAGGGCCGCGTCAATCTGCGCCGCTTCGTCGCGCGGCAGCACGCCCGCACGGCTCAACGCCCGCGCCCACGCGAGGCTTCCGGTGACGTCGTCTTCGAACAGGCGGCGGTCGAAACGAAACGACGCGCCGAACTCGAAGGCGGCCGCGTCGGGCGCGGCGTCGAAACGGCCCGACCAGAGATTCGTCGCTTTCGAGGCCGGGGACTGGGGGCTCGCGACCGGATTATGGTCAGACATTCGATGTGATCGTGACGAGTTTGGGCGCGGACGGCCCCTCGGTAACGTGAACGATCTCGCAGCCGCCCGCAAACAGCTTGAGACGGACGATGCCCGTGATGCGATCGTTCGCGGTGTTGACGAAGGCATCCAGCGCTTCGCGCGCCGGCGTGAACCAGAGGCCCCGATACACGAGATCGGCGTATTCGCGGCCGACGACGTCGCACAAGCGATTGAGCTCGGGGGCGGCGGCCGCGGTGCGAAGCGCCCGATGCGCCGCGTGTAGCACGATGGCCGCCGGCGCCTCGCGCAGGTCGCGATCCTTTGGCTGTCCGACGCCGTGGGCCGCGGCGATGGTGCCGAGGCTTTCGAGCAGGTCGAGGATCGGCATGGCGACGCCGTTGATCCCCGTCGGCGCGCCGCGCTCGAACGCGACGTCGACCGCCGCCGGCTCGGACCGGCCTGGCACCTCGGTGCCCGGTTTCGCCGAGCCCGGGACGGAAGGGCCGGGCTGGAACGGAATCTGGCGCGCGCGGATGTAGGCGGCCTGCTGCGCCGGCGTCATCGTCCAGTCCCGCGCCGGCGCGAGCACGCGAAGCGCTGGATTCACCAGGCCGGCGGCGACGTCCATCGCCGTGTTGTCGGCCGCGTGCGCGATCGCGGTCGCGTGTTCGATGCCGGCAATCTGCACGACCAGTCGAGCGATGAGCGGCACGCCCAGGGCGGCGCCCAGCGGGGTGCCATCGGGCGCCGCGGCACCGGCCTTCAGCCCTCGCACGATGTAGCCGCGGGCAAACTCGTCGCGGGCGTCCAGGACGTGGGCGCGCACGGCGCCGGCCGCGAGCGCACGGTCGCGCACCTCCTCGAGCTCGCGCCCCTGGCCGAGATCGATCGTCACCGCGACGACCTCGGCTCCGTACCGCTCCGCGAGCCAGGGTATGGCCACGGCACTCTCGAGGCCTCCTGAGAAGGCCAGGACGATTCGCTCCATCGGTTTGGTCACCCGGACGAGTAATCCTTCAGGCGTTTGGTCAGGGCGGCGGCGGCGCGGGCCCCGCGCGCGACCACGAGAATGGTGTCGTCGCCAGCAATCGTGCCGACCACTTCCGGCAGGCTGGTGCGGTCGAGCGCCTCGGCGAGCGCCTGGGCCTGGCCCCGGCCGGTCCGGACGACGACGAGCTGCTGGACCCGATCGATGCGGCGCAGGAATTCGTTGGCAGCGCGCTCGAGCGCGGCGAGCGCGGTTTCCGGGTTCGGCGCCTCCGCGCCCGGCCGCTGGTAGGCGCCGTCACCCGAGCGTTTGACCAGGCCGAGCTCCGCGATGTCGCGCGAGATGGTCGCCTGCGTCGCCTCGAAGCCGCGCTGATGGAGGCGGCGGCGCAGCAGCTCCTGGCTGTGCAGCGCTTCGCGGTCGACGAGCTCGAGGATGACGGACTGGCGGCGTGCCTTCATGGAGGATGAAGAATGATTATACATCGATTGCCATTGATCGAATCTCGCATTTCATGTATAAGTATTCTTTCCGATGCATAGTATTGGCCGGCCCGAGAGCGTCGTCGAAACCGAGCACCCCGAGACGGCGAGCCCGTCCTCGCGTGTCGCGGCCGCCCGCGCCAGAGTCGCCGTCGCCGGCGCCACCGGTTACACCGGCCAGGAACTGCTGCGCCTGCTCTCGCGCCATCCGTTCGTCGCGCTCGGCGCAGCGATGTCGTCGGGGCAGACCGGCGCGTCGTCGCGGCGATTGCCCGGTCTGACGCGTCTGTGGGACGGCGTCATCACGCCGCTGTCGGCCGAGACGCTGGCGGCCGACGCCGACGTCGTGTTCCTCGCGCTTCCGGATTCGGCGGCCGCGGAGCTGGCGCCGGCGCTGGTCGACGCCGGCGTGCGCGTCATCGATCTCTCCGGCGCCTTTCGTCTTCAGGAGGGCGACCTCCGCGCGCGGTGGTATCCCGAAACGCACCGGCTGCCGGCCGGTGTCGCCTACGGACTGACCGAGCGGGAGCGCGGCGCCGTCGCGCGCGCGCAGCTGGTCGCCAATCCGGGCTGTTACCCCACGGCGACGTTGCTGGCGCTGGCGCCGCTTGCGAGCGCCGGCCGGATCCTCCCCGACACCGACATCATCGTCGACGCCAAGTCGGGCGTATCGGGGGCGGGAAAAACGCCGTCGGAGCGGACGCACTTCTCCGAGGTGCATGGCAGCATGGGCGCGTACGGCGTCTTCAATCACCGCCACGGTGCCGAAATCGAGCAGGGCCTTGGGCGCGCGGTCACCTTCACGCCGCATCTGGTGCCGCTGGACCGCGGGATTCTGTCGACGATTTACGCGCGCGTCGCGCCGGGCACGACCGAAGAAGCGCTCGGCGACGTGCTCGAGCAGGCCTACGCCGGCGCGACGTTCGTGCGGCTGGTCGGCTCGGCGCTGCCGGAGATCAAGCACGTCGCGCACACGAACTTCTGCGACATCGGCTGGCGCGTGGACGCCGGCGGCCGCGTCATCCTCGTCTCGGTCATCGACAACCTGCTGAAGGGCGCGTCGGGCCAGGCCGTGCAGAACATGAACGTCATGCTGGGGATCGACGAGCGGGCGGGGTTGTTATGACGGGCTTCCGGGTTGATCCATCGTTTCATGGAAACAATGGACACCAAGGACACAAAGGTAAGACCTTTTGCTCTGTGTCCTTTGTGTCCTTTGTGGTGAGTACAAGGTGACGTTGCCCCGGCCCCTCGTATTGAAGTTCGGCGGCGAGCTCCTCGAGGATCGCGCGCATCTGGCGACGGTCGTGGCCGCCGTGAAGGCGCTCGCGGCACGCACGGCGATTGTGATCGTGCACGGCGGCGGCAAGGAAATCGACGCCGCGCTGAAAGTCGCCGGACTCGAAAAGCGGCAGGTCGATGGCCTGCGCATCACCGACGAGCCGACGCTCGACGTCGTGGTCTCGGTGCTGGCGGGCCTCGTCAACACCCGGTTGGTGGCGGCGCTGAACACCGCCGCCGTGGCGGCAGTGGGCCTGACGGGCGCTGATGCCGCGTGCGGCCTCTCGTCGGTTGCGCCGCCGCACCGTTCGACCGAAGGCGGCGTGGTGGACCTGGAGCGCGTCGGCATCCCGAACCGAGACGCCGACATGCGCGTGCTGCACACGCTGGTCGACGGTGGTTTCGTCCCGGTCGTCGCGTGCATCGGGCTCGCTGATGACGGGCGGCTCCTCAACGTCAACGCCGACACGCTGGCCGGACATCTGGCGGCGCGTCTGGGCGCGCGGCGCCTGGTCATCGCGGGTACGACGCCAGGCGTCCTCGACGAGCGCGGCGCGACGCTGCCAGTCCTCGAGGCCGCCGGGGTCGAACAGCTCGTCGGTGGCGGCACGGCCACGGCGGGCATGATCGCCAAGCTGCGCGCGTGCGAGCACGCGCTGGCGGGCGGCGTGGACGATGTCGTGATCGTGGATGGACGGAACGCGGCGGCACTGATTGACGCGTCGGAAAGCGCGGCGCCGCAGATGGCGACGCGGATCACGGCAGGCCTAAAGGCCTGCGCTACGACCGCTCGGTGACATGCGATGCCTGAGGAGCGCGAGGGAGCGACGATGACGATGGTATTGGACGAGGTGGTGGGGCGCGAGACGCGCCATATCCTGCAAACCTACCGGCGCCAGCCGGTGACGTTCGTCCGCGGCCAGGGCGTGCGTCTCTGGGATGCCGAGGGGCGCGAGTATCTCGATCTGCTCTCGGGCATCGGCGTGGCGGCGCTCGGACATGCGCATCGCGGACTCGCGCGCGCGATCACCGAACAGAGCGAGACGCTCATCCACACGTCGAACCTCTTCTACCATCCGCTGCAGGGGCAGCTGGCGGAACGGCTGGCGAACCTGTCCGGGCTGCCGCGCGCGTTTTTCTGCAACAGCGGCACGGAAGCGGTGGAAGCGTGCCTCAAGTTCGCGCGCCGCTACTGGTACACCAAGGGCGAGCCGCGCGCTGAAGTGATCGCGCTCGAGGAATCGTTTCACGGCCGCACGTTCGGCTCGCTCTCCGTCACGTCCGACGAGCATTACCGCGCGCCGTTCGCGCCGCTGCTGGCGGGCGTGAAGTTCGTGCCCGTCAACGAGCCGGCCGCGCTCGCCGCCGCGGTCTCGCGGTCGACTGCGGCGATCATCGCGGAGCCGGTTCAGGGCGAAGGCGGCATCCGGCCGCTCACGCCGGCGTTTGCCGCCGCCATCAACGAGGCGTGCGCCAAGACCGGCGCGCTCTTCATCGCGGACGAAGTACAGAGCGGCGTGGGCCGGACGGGCTATCCGTTCTACTTCGCCGCGCTCGGCTTGAAGCCGCACCTGGTGTCGGTGGGCAAGGCGCTCGGCGGCGGCGTGCCGATCGGCGCGGCACTGGTCAGTCAGGAAGTCGCGGATACGATTTCCTACGGCGATCACGGCAGCACCTACGGCGGCAATCTCCTCGCCTGTCGCGCCGCGCTCTGCGTCCTCGACGAGCTCGTGGGCGGCGGGTTGCTGGCGCACATCGGACGCATCGGCCAGCACTTCGAACGGCGGCTCAAGGCGATCGCGGCGAAGCACTCGATGGTGAAGGATGTACGAGGCCGCGGGCTGATGTGGGGTCTCGAACTCACCCGCGACGCGGCGCCGGTCGTCCCGGCCGGCCTCGAGCGCGGCGTCGTCGTCAATCGCACGGCGGAAACGGTGGTGCGGCTGCTGCCGCCGCTGATCATCACCGAGGCGGAGGTGGACGAGGGCCTCGCGCGACTCGATGCGGCGCTCGGCGCCGTGGAGGCTGGCTCATGAAACGGGCGCCGGTCAGATTGCGCTCGGCGGATGCCGCCGACGCGAAAAAGCTGCACGCGATCATCGCCGCGAACCTCGAGGAAGGACACCTCCTGCCGCGGACGCTCGGCGAGCTCACGGTCCGCGCCGGCCGCTTCGTCGTCGCGACGCGCGGCCGCAAGGTGATCGGCTGCGCCGAGCTCGCGCCACTCAGCGCCCAAGTGGCCGAAGTGCGGTCGCTCGCGGTCGACAAGGACGCACGCGGCGGCCGCGTCGGGGTGATGATCGTCGACGAGCTGCGGCGGCGCGCGCGGCGCGAAGGCTTCGAGAAGCTCTGTGCCTTCACGCACGTGCCGAGTTATTTCATTCACATGGGCTTCTCGATCGTGCCGCACCTGTGGCTGACCGAGAAGATCTACACCGACTGCGTGAAGTGCCCGCACTTCCGGCAGTGCGGCCAGTACGCGATGGTCGTGCCGCTCGATTCCGCGTTCGACGCGGAGCGCGGCTACGGCCTGCCGGCGGCGACCGCGGCGCCGCTCGGGTAATGACCGATTCGGCCGTTACAGGGGGCATCACGTCGCCGCGCGGTTTCCGCGCGGCCGGCGTCTCGGCTGGCATCAAGGCGAACCAGGGACTCGATCTCGCGCTGATCGTGTCCGACACGCCCGCCCGCGTGGCCGCCGTCTTCACCACCAACCTCGCCGTCGCAGCGCCGGTCGTCGTATCGCGCGACCATCTCGCGCGATCGGCTGGCACCGCCCGGGCGGTCGTCGTGAACAGCGGCTGCGCGAACGCGTGCACCGGCGACGACGGGCTGGAGGTGGCACGCGCGATGGCGAGCGAAACGGCGGCGCTGGTCGGCTGCCCGGCCGAACAGGTGCTCGTCGCGTCCACCGGCGTCATCGGCGTATCGCTGCCAATCGAGAAGATCCGCTGCGGCCTGCCGCTGGCGTTTCGCGCCCTGGGCGCGGATCAGGGATCGCAGGCGGCGCGCGCCATCATGACGACCGATCCGTTCCCGAAGGAGGCGGCCGCGCAGGTTGCGCTCGACGGCGGACGCGTCATCACGATCGGCGGTATGGCGAAGGGCTCCGGGATGATCGAGCCGATGATGGCGACGATGCTCGGGTTCGTCACCACCGACGCGGCGGTGCCCCGGCCGCTGCTCGATCGCGCGCTGCGACAGGCGGTGGACGACACCTTCAACGCCATCACCGTCGACGGCGAGTGCTCGACGAACGACTGCGTGATGCTCCTCGCCAATGGCGCCAGCGGCGTCGAGGTCAACGACGCGACCTACGCGGCATTCGTCGCCGGGTTGACCGGCGTGTGCCGCGAGCTGGCGCTCGGCATCGTCCGCGGCGGTGAGGGCGCGACCAAGCTCGTCACCGTGAATGTCACCGGCGGCGCCACCGCGGCCGAGGCGCGAAAGGCGGCCAAGGCGATCGCGAACTCGCCGCTGGTCAAGACAGCCATCCACGGCGGCGATCCCAACTGGGGCCGCCTCATCGCGGTGGCAGGCCGCGCCGGCGTGGCGTTCGAGCTGTCGCGCGCGGCGGTGACGATTGGCTCGATCGTGCTCTTCCAGGACGGCCGGCCGCACGACGAGGCGGCACCGCAGGCGGCGGAATACCTCAAAGGCACGGATCTCACCGTGGGCGTGAACCTTGGCGCGGGTCGGGCGTCTTCGACGGTCTGGACCTGCGACCTCAGTGCGGACTACGTGCGCATCAACGCGGATTACCGAACATGACACAAGCCATTTCCATGCGGAAAGACTTCCTGTCCGTGCTCGACTTCGAGCCCGTGGACCTCGAGCGCTGCCTGGAGATCGCCGCGCAGGTGAAGGCGGACCGCGCGCTCGGACGCCAGGCGCCGACGAGCGATCTGCTCAACGGCCGCCACGTCGCGTTGTTGTTCGACAAGCCGTCGCTGCGTACGCGCACGACGTTCGAGATCGCGATTCGCGAGCTCGGCGGCCACCTCATCGTGCTACCGCCCGACGTGGCGCTCGGCCGCCGCGAACCGGTCGCCGACGTCGCGCGGAACCTCGAGCGCTGGGTGGACGCGGTGGTCATCCGTACCTTCTCGCAGGACGTGCTGCGGCAGTTCGCGAGCGCGACCCGGCGGCTGCACGTCGTGAACGCGCTCACCGACCGCGAGCATCCCTGCCAGGCGATTGCCGATTTCCTGACGCTGCGGGAGCATGTCGGACCGCTGCGCGGGCGGACCATCGCCTACGTCGGCGACGGCAATAATGTCGCGACGTCGCTGGCCCATGCGGCCGCCATGCTCGGGGTCCATTTCCACGTCGCCAGTCCGGAGGCCCACCAGCTGCCGCACGCCGTCGTCCAGCAGGCAACCAGCGCCGCCCGGCACGGCGCGCGGCTGCGTCTCTTCACCGAGGCGGCCGACGCGGTCGCCGGCGCCGACGCGGTATACACTGATACCTGGACGTCGATGGGGCAGGAAGAGGAGGCCGCGCTGCGGCGGCAGATCTTCGCGCCCTATCAGGTCAACGAAGAGCTGATGTCGCTGGCCAAGCCCGGCGCGCTCTTCATGCATTGTCTGCCCGCGCATCGCGGCGAGGAAGTCACCGCTGAGGTCTTCGAGTCGGATGTGGCGTGCGTGTTCGATCAGGCCGAGAACCGGCTGCACGGTCAGAAAGCGCTTCTGATGATGCTGCTCGCGCCCGGCGCCGGTCTGTGACAGAAGGAAGGGTCCCCATGAAGAAATCCCTCGCGGTCGCGGCGTGCGCCATCGTCATCGGGTCGTTCGCGACCCAGGCGGCACAGCAGCGCGGCCAACGCGGCCAGCGGGGCGGCGGCGAGCAGCCACCGGCGACGCCCGCGGGTCAGCCGGCGGCGCCGGCCGCAGCACCCGCCAAACCGCTCATTCCCGTCGCCGCCAGCACCCTCGCCGCGCATCCCGAGACGTATTACGGCGAACGCGTGACCATGACCGGTACCGTCGAACAGACGCTCGGAACACTCGTCTTCTCGGTCGATCAGGACAAGGGGAAGACGCTCGACCAGCAGATTCTCGTGCTCGCGCCCAGAATGAACGCGCCGGTCGCTCCGAATACCTACATTACGGTGATTGGCGAAGTGCTCGCGTTCGACTCGGCCGAGGTCACGAAGCGCGCGAAGGACTATCCGGTGGAGGTGTCGCCGGAGATCGCGGCGAAGTTCAAGGGGCGCCCGGTCATCTTCGCGACCAACGTCATCAACACCGCCGGCACCGACCTGGCGCTTCGTCTGCCTCCGCCGATGACCACCGAGGAGCTGGCGCTGCAGAAAGCGATGAAGGCCATCGCGCCGGCCAGCGCCGCGCTCCGCGCCGACGCCGACAAGATGGACGCGAACCTCGCAAAGGAGCACGCCGCCGCCTTGAAGCTGGCGTTCGCTCAAACCGAGGCGATCTGGAAAGCCAAGGGCAAGGCCGATGCGGTGCAGATCGCCGCCGACGCCCGCAAACTCGCCGAGACGATCGAGCTGGATGCGGGCGCCGCCAAATGGGACGAGGTCAAGACCTCCGCTGGCACGCTCAACACGAAGTGCGGCGCCTGCCACGGCGTCTATCGTGAACGGTTCGACGACGGCTCGTTCCGGATCAAGGTGCCCCCGACCGGCACGAAGTAGTTCCATGTCTCACTACGACGCCGGCGTCCCTTCGACGCTGGCGCCGTATCCCGACCGCACACTGCTCGACTACCTCGCCGACCTGGCACGCACACGATCTGACCAGCCTGCCCTGCTGTTCAAGGGGGCAACGATGTCCTGGCGCGCCCTCGAACAGCTGAGCGACGCGTGCGCGTCCGCCTTTCACGCGCTCGGCGTCCGGCGCGGCGATCGCGTCGCCCTGCTCCTCCCCAACTGTCCGCAGTTTTCCATCGCCCAGTTCGGCGCCTGGAAGCTCGGCGCCATCGTCGCGCCGTTGAACCCGACCTACACGGAGCACGAGCTCGAGGGTCCGCTGCGCGAGAACGGCGTGGAGACAATCGTGACGTTGACGCGGTTCTACGAGCGGGTCAAACGGGTGCAGCCGCGAACGCCGGTCAGGCGCGTGGTCGCCACGAACATCAAGGAGTACTTTCCGCCGGCGCTGCGGGTGCTCTTCACGCTCCTGCGCGAGAAGCACGACGGCGATCGCGTATCCATCGCCCCGGGCGATCACGACTTGGCTCACCTGCTGCTGATAAACCGCGGCCGGCGGGCGCCACGCCCGGCAATACGTCCAGAGGATCCGGCGGTCCTGCTGATGAGCGGCGGCACGACCGGCAC
>Ga0193696_1000027_pt1 | contig 73586 bp, 62 predicted proteins | sample L3m1metaG_FD_145074 | JGI IMG/M metagenome (GOLD analysis project Ga0193696, IMG submission 145074) | Soil microbial communities from a riparian zone of the East river system, Colorado, United States - L3m1 | ecosystem: Environmental > Terrestrial > Soil > Riparian zone | place: USA: East River... | reverse complement strand
CGCGCAGAACCCGACGCGCTCCAGCGCCACGACTGCTGACGGCGGCATCTACTCGGTGACGATCACCGTGAACGGCTGCACCTCCGCCGCCGGCACGACGAACGTCGTCGTGAACGCGATCCCGGCAACCCCGACCGCCGGCAACGGCGGCCCGTATTGCGCCGGCGCGACGATCTCGCTCTCCACCCCGACGGTGAGCGGCGCCACGTATTCGTGGACCGGCCCGAACGGCTTCACCTCATCCGCGCAGAATCCGACGCGCTCCGGCGCCACGACTGCTGATGCGGGCATCTACTCGGTGACCGTCACCGTCAACGGCTGCACCTCGGCCGCCGGCACCACGAACGTCGTCGTGAACGCGATCCCCGCAACGCCGACCGCCAGCAACGGCGGCCCGTATTGCGCAGGCGCGACGATCTCGCTCTCCACCCCGACGGTTTCCGGCGCGACGTATTCGTGGACCGGCCCGAATGGCTTCACGTCATCGGCGCAGAATCCGACGCGCTCCAGCGCCACGACTGCTGACGGCGGCATCTACTCGGTGACCGTCACTGTCAACGGCTGCACCTCGGCAGCCGGCACGACGAACGTCGTCGTGAACGCGATCCCCGCAACGCCGACCGCCAGCAACGGCGGCCCGTACTGCGCGGGCAGCACGATCGCGCTTTCGACGCCGACGGTCAGCGGCGCGACCTACGCGTGGACCGGCCCGAACGGCTTCACCTCATCCGCGCAGAATCCGACACGCTCCAGCGCAACGACTGCTGATGGCGGCATCTACTCGGTGACCGTCACTGTCAACGGCTGCACCTCGGCTGCGGGCACGACCAACGTGGTCGTCAACGCCACACCGGCGACGCCAACCATCACCGGCCCCAGTACCTTCTGCGGTGGCTCCATGGTCGCGCTCACGTCGAGCAGCGCCACCGGGAACCAGTGGTTCCTCAACAACAGCGCGATTACCGGGGCGACGAATCAGACGTACTTCGCGAGCATTGCTGGCAATTACACGGTTCAAGTGACGACGGGCGGCTGCCCGAGTGCGATGTCGGCAGCGAAGACGCTTACCGATGCAACGCCGCCCACGCCCACCGTCACCGCCAATGGTCCGCTTAGCTTCTGTGCCGGTGGCAGCGTTACGTTCACTTCGAGCAGTGCTAGCGGCAACCAGTGGTATGTCAACGGAACGTCGATTGTTGGGGCTACAGCTCAGACGTACCTAGCGTCGGTTGCGGGTGACTACTGGGTAATCGTCACGACGAGCGGCTGCAGCGCCACGTCTACGTCGAAGACCGTCGTGGTCAATCCGAATCCGAACGCCACCATCACCGCGCCGGGCAGCGTCGTCTCCGGCTCCACCGGCAACGCCGCGAGCGTCGCGAATGCGGGAGCAGGGGCGACCTACGCCTGGACCATCAGCGGCGGCACGATCACGGCCGGCAGCGGCACGAACGCCATCACCTTCACCGCCGGCGCGACGGGCTCGCTCACGCTCAACGTCACGGTGACGACAAGCGCCGGCTGCTCCGATGCGAAGTCGGCGAACGTCACCGTAGGCCCGCCTCCGGGCGTCACGGTCACGAGCGTCTCGCCGTCGCACGGTACGCCTCATGGCAACACGCCGATCACGATCAGCGGCACCGGCTTCCAGAGCGGCGCAACCGTTACGCTCGGCGGCAACGCCGCGACGAACGTGATCGTCGTCAACTCCACTACCATCACGGCGAAGACGCCAGCGCACGCCGCGGGCGCGGTGAACGTCACGGTGACGAACACCGACACCTCCACCGGTACGCTCACCGCCGGCTTCACCTACGCGCAGCGGTTCGATCCGAACGGTGACAACGTCATCGATCCGGCCGACATTTTCTATCTCGTCAACTACCTCTTCACCGGCGGCGCGGCGCCGATCGGTGCGGACGGAATGCTGTCGGGTGATGCGAACGGCGACGACGTCGTCGATCCGGCCGACATCTTCTACACGGTCAACTACCTCTTCACCGGTGGACCGGAGCCGGATTCGATGGCGCCGGCGACGAACGCGGTCAGCCTGCCGATTGCCGGACGTCTCACGTTCGGCGAGCCGGTGCAGCGCGACGGCCGCACGTTCATCCCGGTCATCTACACCGCGGCCGCAAATTCGGCCGCGCCGCAGGCGATCTCGATTAGCATTCGCAACGTCGGTCCAGCATTCATTCACAGACCCGAGGGAGCGGAGATGCGTTTCGAGATCAGCAGGCGCTCGGGGAGTGCCCTGTCGTATGTCGCCGTGTTCGACGAGCGGACGCCGCTCGTCCTCGACGCGCATGGCTCCGTGGTCGTCGCGGAGCTCGAGCTGACCTCGCGCAGAGGAACCTCCGACATTGCATTCGATCCCGCATTGACCATCCTCGGTAATCGCGCCGGAACGCAGAAAGCGACGACGGCGAATGGACGGCTGCAGATCCCATGACCGCCATCGAGACATCTCCGCGATCCAGGGTCCTCCTGATCGACGACGACGAGCTGATCGCCGGCTCGCTGCGCCAGTACCTGGCGCGGCAGGGGTGTGACGTCGACGTCGCCGTCGAGCATTCCGCGGCCACGACGCTCATGCGCTCGAACCACTACGGCGTCGTGGTCGTCGATCCGTATCTCACCGGCGCCGTGCACAAGGACGACGGCGAGATGCTGGATGACATCGCGGTGCTGCAGCCGCGCGCGTCGGTCATCGTCGTCACCGGCTACGGCTCGCCCGAGCTCACGCGGCTGGCGTCGGACGCCAAGCTCTCGCTGCTCCCCAAACCACAATCCGTCGTTGCACTCAGTGAATTGATTTTTGGTGCTCTACAGGCCACGCCTTGATTCCACATAAAGGAAGAACATCGATGAAACGAATTCGCAACCTCCTGATTCTTGTGCTGGTGCTCATTTGCTGCGTCGCGGCCGCCGAGGCGAAGACCCGCTCTCGGAAGAGCAAGAAGAAACCGGTAGTCGTGGAAAAGACCGCGGACAGTCCCCTGAAAGCGGCTCCTCACATCAAGCCGCAGAGAAAGGACTCCGACCACGACGACAAGAAAGCCCCGGGGAAGCCGGGTGAGATCAAGACCGGGCCGCCCGTTGAAAAGCATCTGACCAAAGCCAGCGGTCGCAAGTTCGACCTCCGTTCCCTTCCGCACACGCCGCCGCCGGCGCGCGATCGTAAGGAGCTGCCAGACCCGCCGAGTGCCCCTACCGCAATCGAAACATCCGGCGGGATCAAGTCGGAATCGTTGAGCCGGCCGAGGGCCGTGCCGACGGTCCAGGCGCCGCCGCCGATCGCCGTTTTCGAAGGCCTCGACCGCTTCAACTTCGGTGCGGGCAGTCCTCCCGACACGACCGGCGACGTCGGTCCGACCTACTACATCCAGGCCGTCAACACGTCCGTCGGCATCTTCCGCAAGACGGACGGCTTCCTCGAAGCAGGCTTCAGCTTCAACACCTTCATGAGTCAGGGGAACTTCGGGAACCTCTGCGACACGAACAATTTCGGCGACCCGGTGGTCCTCTATGACACGTACGAGGATCGCTGGATCGTCACCGACTTCGCCTTCCTGACCGACATCTCGGGCAACGTCCTCGCCCCCGCGTACCAGTGCTTTGCCGTCTCGATGAACGGCAACCCGCTCACCGGTGGCTGGAACTTCTACTCGATCCAGATCACCGACGCGCTCAATGACTACGAGAAGTTCGGCATCTGGCCCGACGGCCTTTACATGTCGGCCAACATGTTCTCCTTCGGCGCCGGCTCCTCGTTCCAGGGCGCCCGGGCGTGGGCCTTCAACAAGGCGCAGATGTATGCCGGCAGCCCGACGGTCAAGATCGTCACCTTCAACATCGGCGGCGGTGATTTCACCGTCATTCCGAGCAACTCGCGACTGCAGACGGGAACGCCGCCCGCGGGCCGTCCCAACCTGTACATCTCCACCTGGCAATTTCTCAACGCCGTGACCGTCTACAAGTTCCATGTCGACTGGACCAACCTCTCGTTGTCGACGTTCACCGGGCCCGACACACCGCTCGCCGCCACGAGCTGGCCGAATGCGGCCGTCGCCAATGCCGCCCAGCCGGGGACGGCGACGCTCCTCGATGTGCTCCAGATACGGGCGATGGTGCAGAACCAGTACACGAACTTCGCCGGAACGGAGTCGTTGTGGCTCCCGCACACCGTGCGCCGAGGCAACACGTCAGGATTTGCGGCGCCGCGCTGGTATCAGGTGGATGTCACCGGCGGTAACGTCGCGGCCAACATTCCGCAGGCAGCGACGTGGGATCCCGACGGTGCAAACGTCATCAACCGTTTCATGCCCAGTCTGGCTCTCGATCGAGCCGGCAACATGGCGCTCGGCTACAGCACGTCGAATGGAACCACCGGGTTTCCGTCGATGGCTTACGCCGGCCGTCTGGCGGGCGATCCGGTCAACACCTTCAGCAAGACCGAACAGACGTTCTTTACCGGAACCGCCTCGCAGACCGGCACGACCCGCTGGGGCGATTACAGCTCGGTGTCGCTCGACCCCGACGGCTGCAGGTTCTGGCTCACCAATGAATACGCGAACCCGGCCGATCAGACGTTCAATCATCGCTGGCTGACGAAGTTCGGTTCGTTCGTCTACCCCGAGTGCACGCCGGTCGGCGCCGGCGGCACGGTATCCGGCACGGTGACGACCAACCCCGGCGGCAGCCCGATCAGCGGCGCCACCGTGATGCTCGGCGCGCGCTCGACCACCACCGACGGCTCGGGCAATTACTCGTTCACCAGCATCCCGGCCGGAACCTATCCGACCATGAGCGCGAGTAAGTCCGGATTCGTCCCGGCCACCGCCTCGACGATCGTCGTGACCGACGGCGGTACCACGACCCAGAACTTCTCGCTCTCGTCTTCACCGCAGAGCGCCTGCCTCACCGACACGACGCAGGCCGATTTCCTGACCGGCGTCGCCAGCAGCACCATCGACATCAACGCCAGTCCGGGCGACGTCACCTTGTCGAACGCTCCGGCCAGCGATCAGTTCAACACCGCCGGTACGACGACCGGGACCGGCTTCGGCACACCCGCGTGGACTGGCCAGACCTTCATTGCAGGGGTGACCGGCACACTGGTCAAAGCGGACTTCCAGCTCTTCTGTAGCGGATGCGGAGCCACGCCCCCGAACCTCACGCTCTCCGTTCGCAACACGGCTGCCGGATTACCGACCGGCGCCGACCTTGCCAGCGTGTCCATCCCCGGCTCGGCCTTCGCCAGCGGCTCGACCGTTTTGTTCACGGCCACCTTTGGCGCGCCGCCAGCTCTGACCTCCGGAACGCAATACGCTCTGATCCTGCGGCCCGTATCGGTCCCGGCGGGTAGCGGCTACTTCTGGATTCGCTCCAGCCCGAGCACTTACGCCAGCGGTTCGCGAGTCCTTTCCGCGGATAGCGGCGGAACGTGGAGCACCGACACGACGCGAGACTACAACTTCCGGACTTACATGCAGGTCGGTTTCGCGGCGTCCGGCAACTTCACCTCCAGTCCGAAGGATTCGAACCCCTCGGGCGGACTGACGCCGATCTGGTCGACGTTCTCCTGGAACGGTTCGACGCCGGCCAATACCTCTCTCCAGTTCCAGATCGCCGGCTCGAACAACGTCAACGGACCGTTCAACTTCGTCGGACCGAATGGCACGGCCGGAACCTTCTTCACCACCTCGCCCGTCCAGCTCCAGCCGCAGTTCTACAACTTCCGTTATCTCGAGTACAAAGCGTATCTGGCCAGCACCAACCCGGCCGTTACGCCGACGCTGAGCGACGCGACCTTCTGCTTCAACGACGTCGACTGCAGCGGCTCGCCGACCATCACGCCGACACCCGCCGCGGTCTGCGCCAACTCGAGTGGCAACACCGCCTCGGCTCCGGCCGGTTCGACCAGCTACTCCTGGTCGATCACCAACGGCACGATCAACGGCAGCTCCACCTCGCAGAGCGTCAGCTACACGGCAGGCGCGTCGGGCAACGTCGGTCTGCTCCTCAACACCATCGAGCCGAACGGCTGCCAGAAGTCGGCGTCGATCAACGTCCCGATCAACCCGATTCCCCCGCAGCCGGTCATCACGCCGGGAGGCCCGACTACCTTCTGCGCCGGTGGCAGCGTCCTGCTGACCTCCGACGCGGCGAGCGGCAATCAGTGGTACCTCGACGGCAACCCGATCGGCGGCGAGACCAACCAGACGTACACCGCCACCTTGTCGGGCAGCTACACCGTCATCGTCACGCTGCTGAACTGCGTCAGCCCGACGTCGGCCGCGGTCGTCGTCACCGTCAATCCGCTCCCGCCGACCCCGACGGTCACGCCGAGTGGCCCGACCACGTTCTGCACCGGAGGCAGCGTCACGCTCACCTCCGACGCGGCGAGCGGCAATCAGTGGAATCTCAACGGCAACCCGATCGGCGGCGAAACCAATACCACCTACATCGCCACTAACTCGGGCGACTACACCGTAACCGTCACCGATGGCAACAGCTGCAGCAGCACGTCGGCCGTCACCACGGTCACCGTGAATCCGATCCCGCCTCAGCCGACCATCACCCCCAACGGCTCGGTCATCGCCTGCGACAGCGGTACGCTCACCTCGAGCAGCGCAACCGGCAACCAGTGGTACTACCAAGGCAATCTGCTCAGCGGCGAGACCAACCAGACACTCAACGTGGACAACGACGGCGACTACACGGTCATCGTCACGCTCAATGGCTGCAGCAGTCCCGTATCGGCGGCGACGTCCGTTGACGCCCATGTGAGACCGGGCCCGGCGTTCCTCACCGCTGGTGGACCGACGACCTTCTGCGCCGGCGGCAGCGTCACGCTGATGTCCAACAGCGCCACCGGCATCCAGTGGTACCTGGACGGCAATCCGCTTCCCAATCCCAACAACCAGAATCGCACCGTTTCGGTGGCCGGCACCTACACGGTGACCTTGAATAACCAGGGTTGCGTGAGCAACGTGAGTAATTCGATCGTCGTCACGGTCAATCCGATCCCGGCGACGCCGACCGCGACTCCGGGCGGACCGACCACCTTCTGCTCCGGCGGCAGCGTGCTGCTGAGCTCCGACGCTGCGTCCGGCAACCAGTGGTACCTCAACGGCAACCCGATCGGCGGCGCCACGAACCAGACGTACAGCGCGACCGCGAGCGGCAGCTACACGGTCAAGGTCACGGTCACCGGCTGCACCAGCGCCGCGTCGAACGCTATCGTCGTCACCGTCAATCCGACGCCGGCGACGCCGACCATCACGCCGGGCGGACCGACCACGTTCTGCGCGGGCGGCAGCGTCACGCTCACCTCGAGCAGCGCCAGCGGCAACCAGTGGTCCGTCAACGGCAACCCGATCGGCGGCGCCACCAGCAACACGTACGTCGCCAGCACCGCCGGTGACTACACCGTCGTCGTGACCACGGGCAGCTGCAGCAGCGCTCCCTCGGCCGTCACGACAGTCACCGTCAACCCGAACCCCAACGCATCGATCAGCGTCGCGGGCAGCGTCGTCTCCGGCTCGACCGGCAACCCGGCCTCCGTCGCCAATGCAGGCGTCGGCGCCACGTACAACTGGACGATCGGCAACGGCACGATCACCGGCGGTACCGGCACGCCGTCGATCACCTTCACGGCAGGCGCCCCCGGCTTGCTGACGCTCAACGTCACCGTGACCACCGGCGCGGGCTGCTCCGCCAATGGCTCGGCCAACGTCACCGTCACCGCCGCTCCGCCGCCCGTCACCGTCACCTCCGTCGTTCCGGCCAACGGTCCGTTCTTCGGCGGTCAGCCGGTCACGGTCAACGGCACCGGCTTCCTCGCGGGAGCCACCGTCACGTTCGGTGGTGCGACGGCGACCAACATCGTCGTGGTGAGCTCCATCAAGATCACGGCGAAGACTCCGGCGCACGCGCCGGGGCCGGTCAACGTCACCGTGACGAACACCAACGCCACGAGCGGAACGCTCACCAACGGCTACACGTATCGGCCGCAGCAGTTCGATCCGAACGGCGACAACATGGTCGATCCGTCGGACATCTTCTTCCTCGTCAACTTCCTCTACCTCGACGGCCACGCGCCGATCGGCGCGATCGGACCGATGTCGGGTGACGCCAACGGCGACGCCGCCGTCGATCCGGCAGACATCTTCTACGCGGTCAACTACCTCTTCCGCGGCGGACCGCGTCCGGAATCGCGGACCGGCGTTTCGTCCTCGTTCGGCGCGTCGCTCAAGGGCGCGATCACGCTCGGCACGGCGCAGCTGCGCAACGGCCGTTACGTGATCCCGGTCATCGTGACCGTGGGCGAAGGCTCGGCGACACCGCAGGCGATGTCGCTCAGCATCGCTCTCGACGGCAACGGCGAGGCGGTCATCCGCCGTGCCGGCGCCGCCTCATCGCTCCAGCCGCTGTTCGAGATCAGCCGCCGTTCATCGACCGCGCTCTCGTACCTCATCTCCTTCGACGACGCGACTCCGCTGGCCATCGCCGGCGGCAAGTCGGCGGTCGTCGCGGAGATCGAGCTCGCGCCGCGCGCCGCGGGTCGGATCGGCATCGATCCGGCGCTCACGCTCCTCACCAATGCGGCCGGAACGCAGTCCGCGACCGTCCGCAACGGCATGCTCAAGCTCCACGACACGACCCTCGGTGACACCCAGCGCACTCCGAAACAGAGCACGAAGGGAACGAACGCAGAATGAATTCAGTGAAATCGACGCTACTCGGGACGCTCCTCGTCTCGATCTTCATCGGGCTGCTACCCACCGCTCCGGCGGTGGGTCAGCCCACTCCGCACGACATCGTCACCGTTGCCACGGTGAACGGCAGCAGCGGCGGAACTTTTGACGTGCCGGTGTTCATCAACGACCTCTCCGGCACGACGCTCGGACTCGATCAGCCGGCCGGCTCGCGCATCCAGTCGTACGGCATCCAGATCACCGCATCGAACGCCGTCTACGTGCAGTCGATGACGCTGACGCGCGGCGGCATCACGCAGTCGCTCACGCCGACGTTCGAGAGCAATCCCTCGGCGCCCGGTGTGGCAAACCTCATCGACTCATTCACCGAGGCGACGAACCTCATTCCGTTCACGCTGAACGGCGCCGCGCCGGGGAACCAGGTCGCCACGCTGCACGTCACGCTCATCCCGAACGTCCCCACCGGCACGGTCATCACGCTCACGCTCGACCCGATCGCGACGGAGCTGAGCAATGAATCGGGAACGCCGGCGACTGCGGAGACGGTGACCAACGGCCGCCTGCTCCTCGTCAACGGCGCGATCAACGTCACTGCCGCCGAAACCATCCCGACGCTCAGTCAGTGGGCGCTCATTCTTCTCGCTGTCATGCTCGCAGCTATCGCCATTCGAATCCGTTTGTGAGGACCCCATGAAATCCCGGAACAGCATCGCCGTCCTCGTCGCCTGCGTCGTCCTGTGCGGCTTCCTGCCGCCGGTCGCGCAGGCGGCGACGGACTCCGTCACCGTCGGCACGGTCACCGCAACCTCGACGAATGTCGACGTCCCGATCTACATCCGCGACGTCTCCACCACGCCGCTCGGCATGGACCAGCCGTCGGGATCGAAGATCCAGTCGTTCAGCATCAAGGTGACGTACGCGCCGTCGGCGGCCGTGCAGTCGATCTCGATTGCGCGTACCGGCATCACGTCGTCGCTCTCGCCGTCGTTCGAGTCGAAGCCGTCGACGTCGAACTCGATCTCGATTCTCGCCACCTTCCCGGAGGCGACGAATCAGATCCCGTTCACGCTCAACGCCGGATCGCCCGGCAACCTCGTGGCGCATCTGTCCGTGCAGCTCAGCGCATCGGCCGCACCGGGGAGCTCGATCTCGTTGACGCTCGACTCGTCGGTCACGCAGCTCACCGACGCCGGCGGCAGCGCGGCGACGAAGGAGACGGTGGGCAACGCACGCCTCTCGCTCAACGACGGCGCGATCAACATCCCGGCACTCACGCTTCAGCTCACGCCGTCGTCGCGCAACGTGAACCTCGGCAGCACGGCGAATCTCTCCGCGGTCATCAACATCTCCACCGGCAGCGCGACTACCGTCACGCTGCAGTCGTCGAACGCCGCCATCGCGAAGGTGCCGGCCAGCGTCAACATCGCGGCCGGTGCCACCTCCGCCAACTTCGCCGTCACCGGCATGGCCCTCGGCAACGCAACCATCACCGCGACGCTCCCGAACAGCGCGAGCGATACGTCGAGCGTCACCGTTGTCCAGGCGCCCGTCACCTGCAACGCGCCGCCGGTGCCGGTGCTCGCCGGTCCGGCCTCGTCCGATGCGGGCGTGCCGTACACGATCACGTGGGAGTCGGTGACCAACGCCACCGAATACCTCCTCGACGAATCGACCGATCCGACGTTCGCCACGGGCACCACCACGCAGACGCTGACCACGAGCTCGGCGTCGTTCACGCACAACACCGGCAACGCCCGTTACTACTACCGGCTCAAGGCGCACAACGCCGGCGGCGCGTGCAACGTCTTCTCCGAGTTCTCCACCGCCATCTCCGTGCTGATCAATCCGGCGCCGGTGCCTCTCAAGCGCATCCTCGCGGTGGTCGGTTCGGTGCAGGGCGCGTTCGGCTCGTTCTTCAAGACCTCCGTCCAGCTGTACAACCCGAAGGACGTCACCGTCTCCGGCAAGATCGTCTTCCACACGATCGGCGTCCCGGGCACGGCAGCCGATCCGTCGATGACCTACTCGCTCGCGCCGGGAAAGACGCAGACGTATCCCGATCTGCTTCCGGCGATGGGCATCGCCAGCGGCCTCGGTAGCGCCGACATCGTCAGCGACATCAATTCGCCGCTGCCGGTCAGCCTGGTGCGCGTCTTCAACGATGCCGGCGCCCTCGGCACCACCGGCCTCGGCGAAGATCAGCTCACCGAGGAAGAGGCTCTGCAGCCCGGAAGCACCGGCGTGTTGCTCGCGCCGTCCGATGTGGCGAGGTTCCGCCTCAACGTCGGCATCCGCACGCTCTCCAACGGCGCCTCGCTGAACATTGTCGTGCGCGACAAGGACGGCGTCGTGGTGAAGACGGTCTCGAAAGGCTTCGAGCCGACGTTCTTCACGCAGCCGACGTCGAGCCAGTTGCTCGACGGTTACGCACTGGTCGGCGGCGAGACGATCTCGTTCACCGTCACCAGCGGCAGCGCCTTCATCTACGGATCGACGACGGACAACACGACGAACGATCCCAGCATCCAGCTCGCCCGCCCGGTTCTGTAGGGATTGGGGGTCGGATCTGGACAATTAACTTAACGCCGCCGCGTTAAGTTAATTGTCCAGATCCGACCCCCTCAGCTCTTCCAAGAAACCTGCACCCACGCGCTGCGCTTTGGCCACGTTGAAACGCCAGTCGTGCCGTTCGGGCGGGCGGTCAGGAACGTGATGTCGGAGTCGAGGCCGTTCTTCAGGCCCACGCGGATGCCGAGGCCGGGGATGAAGAGGTCCTGGCGCGAGATGGTGAGGTCGGTGGTGCGGAATCCCTTGCCGGCGATGCGGTCCCCGACGTAGTTCAGGCGTCCGCCGATGATGAGGTTCGGCATCACGCGATAGAGCAGCGTCACGTTGCCGAGATACTTCGACGAGACCGCGTTCGCGCCGCCGCCTCCCGGCACGCGCGGATCGAATGTCTCGGCGTACGACAGGTTCGAGCCCGCCTTCAGCTTCGTCCCGAGCTCCTGCGTCCATTCGAGCTCGGCCCCCTGGGCCCACGCGTCGCCCTTCACCACCACGCCGCCCGGGCGGATCATGTCGCTGAGCATCGAGTGGAAGAGCGTGACGCGTCCGACGCGGCCGCTGTTGCGATAGACGTAGTTCAGCTCCGACGTCGCGTTGGTCTCGAATGGATAGCGTGGGGACGATCGCGGCGCCGGCGGCGTGTAAAACTCGAAGAACGTCGGCGGGCGGAAGCCTTCCGCGTACTGCGCCTTCACGATGTGCCGGTCGTTCACGCGCCAGACCAGCGAGACGCGCGGCGTGAAACGCGAATCGAGATCGCTGTAGTGGTCGTAGCGCGCGCCGAGGGTCAGAGTCAATGCTGGATTGATGTCGATCTGATCCTGCAGCACCGCGCCTTCGACGTTGCGGTGCACGTCGTGCGCGAGCAGCACGGGATTGCCGATCGGCGCGCCGGGAGGGGGTGGGGGAGTGTGGTACGCGTCGTCGAGTCCAGAGCGCGAGTAATCGGCGCCGAACAGGAACGATTGCTTGTGAACGCCGCTCCAGGTCACGTTTGCGGCGAGCTTCGTCAGGCCGCCGCTCAGGATGTCGACCGGCTCGGAGATGTCGTTGTGCAGATGCGTGAGGCGCACTTCGGCGGTGAGCCCGCGACGCAGCTCGCGGTTGTATTTCGCCTCGGTATCCCACGACGTTTCGTGCGCGTGCTGCGTGCCGATCGTCGGCGTGAAGTTGCGATGGACGCTTTGCGCCGTCAGCGAGAAGCCGCCGTATGCGACGTTGCCGATGACGAACGTCCGTCCCTCGCGCGCCTCCGCGATGTTCGCCGGCGTGGGGATGTCGGTGCTGTGCAGGGCTGATGCGTTGAGCGACCACGTGACCGGCTCGCCGGGCTTCGATGCCACGCGCGCCGCGCCGGTCGTCGCCGGATGCGGCGACTCGTGACGCAGCAGCGCGCGCGTCCCCTGCTTGCGCGTGATGATGTTGACCAGGCCCATGAACGCGAAGTCGCCGTAGACGACCGAGCCCGGTCCGCGGATCACCTCGATACGATCGATCTGCTCGACCGGAATCAGCAGCGCCGCGGAGTTGAAGCCGCCGTCCTGCCGCGCCACCGGGAGGCCGTTCAGCAGCACCTGGATGTTGCCGGAGTTGAACGGGAAGTCGAGGCCGCGCACGATGACGGAGTTTGTCGCGCGGTCGGTGAGCACCGCCTCCATTCCCGGCACCAGTCCGAGCGCTTCGCCCGCCGTGCGCACGCCGAGCGCTTCGAGCTCGTCGCCCTCGAGCACCGTGACGATGCCGGGGACGTAATCGCTGTTGAGGCGCGTCTTCGTCGCCACGTCGGTCTCCTGCTGCACGATGTTCAGCAGGTCGGCGAGCTCCTTCTCTTCTGACTGGATGGCGAACGCAGCGTGCGTCCCGAGCGTGAGCAGAACGGCGAACATCCACTTCTTCATACGACCTCTTCGCCCACCGTCTGCGCGGAGTCGATGCGCTGCCTGCTGCCTCGCATCAGGTCCGCGTGGAGCGCGTGGTTGCGGCCTCCTCGTTTCGCCTCGTAGAGCAATCGATCGGCGGCTTCGAGCGCCGATGACGGCTCCGCGTCGAGCGCGGGAATCAGGGTCACGGCGCCGGCGCTGATCGTCGCCGGGCAGGCCGAGCGCACCGCCTCGAGCATCGATCCGAGGAGGGCCACCATCGCCTCGCCCGGCGTGTCGGGCAGGACGATCGCGAATTCCTCGCCGCCGTAGCGCGCGGGGAGATCGGACGTCCTTCGCGCAACGCCGCGCAGCGCCTGTGCGATCGCGCGAAGGCATTCGTCGCCCTTCGCGTGGCCGTGAGTGTCGTTGAAATTCTTGAAGTGATCGACGTCGATGATGGCGATGGAGAGCGGCGATCCGCTTCCCGCGGCGCGCTTCCACTCCTGCGCCAGGAACGTGTCGAGCTGCCGGCGGTTGGCGATGCCGGTCAGTCCGTCGATCGACGCCATCCGCTCGAGCAGATCGCGCGCGCGCTTCAGCTCGAGATGCGTGCGGACCCGCGCCCGGACGATCGGCGGCACGATCGGCTTGATGATGTAGTCGACCGCTCCCGCTTCGAAGCCGCGCGTCTCGTCGTGCGTCTCCTCGCGCGCGGTGACGAAGATGATCGGGATGCGCGCGGTCCGCTCGTCGGCCTTCAGCCGCCGGCAGACTTCGAAGCCGTCCATGTCGTGCATGACGACGTCGAGCAGCACGAGCTCGATGTCGTTCGCCGCGACCACCTCGAGCGCCTTTGCGCCTGATGTGGCGAAGAAAAGCTCGTACTCGCCCTGCAGCAGCTCCGCCATGACGCGGATGTTCGCCGGCTGATCGTCGACGATCAGCACGCGCTGGCGAGGATTGGCGAGCCGCGTCATGACGCCGCCTCCTCCGTTCCGAGCTCCGTCTCGATCGACGCGAGGTGCATGCGCGCGGCGTCGAAGTCGAGGCGGTCGAGGCTTTGCTCGAGCTTCGACATCGGCTCATGGAATCGCGAGCCGGCAGCGGCTTTCAATTCTTCGAAGCAGGTCATCGCCCCGAGGTTGTTCCGGCGCAGATGGTCGCCGAGGCGCTTCGTGATGGGGAGGAGCTCGAGAGGAGTGCGGACGTCCCGTTCGCCCTGAGCGGACGAGACGTCCGCACTCCGATCCAGAAACATCTCGATGCTCGCGCGCACCTCCGCCGCTGCATCCGCCAGCTCATCGACCGTGATCGCCTCGCCCTTGCGCAGCCGCGACTCCAGCGCCGCGGCGATCTCCGCCACGCGTCTTGCGCCGAGCGTCGCCGACGAGCCCTTCACCGTGTGCAGCACGTCCATCGCTTCGCTCGTCACGTTTCCTTCGATCAGCGCGCGGAGGTGCGGAAGGACTTCGTCCATCTCCCGGCGGAACTCTGCGAGGAGGCGTTTGTAGAGCTGCATGTTTCCGTTCGTCCGGCGCACGCCGTCGGCGACGAGGAGACCGGGGAGCATCTCCGTCGCATCCGTTTTCGGTGGCGCCGGCAGTTTCTGCTTCGCCGTGATCGGCTCCGTCGCGCCGATCCACTTCCGCAGCACCGCGATCAGTTCCTTCTCCTCGATCGGCTTGGCGATGTAGTCGCTCATCCCCGCCTCGAGGAAGCGCTCGCGATCGCCCAGCATCGCGTGCGCGGTCATGGCGATCACCGGCATGTTGCCGAAACGCCCGCTCGCCGCGCGGATCGCCGTCACTGTCTCGATGCCGTCGAGCTCCGGCATCTGGATGTCCATCAGCACCACGTCGAACGACTCCGACGACAGCTTCTCCATCGCCTGATAGCCGTTGTGCGCCTCGGTCACATTCAGGCCCGCCGCGCTGAGCAGCTCGCGCGCGACCTCGCGATTGATCTCGTTGTCTTCGACCAGCAGCACGCGCTTCCCCGGCATGAAGCGGACCGGGTTCGGCACCTCGCCGGTCTTCACGCGGCGCGGCGCCGGCGTGAGGATGTTCAACACCGCGTCGTGCAGCATCGACGGACTCACCGGCTTGTGCAGCACGGCGTCGATGCCCTTCACGTCCGGCTGTTTGTCGGCGTACTCGCGCTCATACGCGGTGACCAGGATGACCGGCAACGGCGCCTGCGCCGACAACTTCGCGGCAGCAGCCGCGCCGTCGAGCCCCGGCATCTTCCAGTCGAGCACCGCGAGGCGATACGGATGTCCCTCGCGCGCCGCGCGGACCGCCTCCGACACCGCCGCTTCGCCCGACTCCACCGCCGTCACCTGACACGACAGCGATCGCAGCATGTTCGTCAGCACCGTGCGCGCGCTCGCGTTGTCGTCGGCGACGAGCACCGGCAGGTCGCGGAACTCGTCGGCCAGTCTGCGTGTGCCGGTCGCGCCGCGCGGCAGGTCGAACTGCGCGGTGAAGTGGAACATGCTGCCGATGCCGACCTGACTCTCGACCTGCAGCTCGCCACCCATCATCCGCACCAGCCGCCGCGAGATCGCCAGCCCGAGGCCCATGCCGCCGAAGCGGCGCGTCATCGTCGCGTCGACCTGCGTGAACGGCTCGAACAGCGTCGCCTGATGCTCGGGCGCGATGCCGATGCCGGTGTCGCGCACCGAGAAGCGCACCTCCGCGCGATCGCGGCGCAGCTCCACCGGCGCGATCTCCACCACGATCTCGCCCGCGGTCGTGAACTTCAGCGCGTTGTTCAGCAGATTCAGCAGCACCTGCTTGAGGCGCACCGGATCGCCGCGCAGCCGCCGCGGCACATCGACCATCGTGTTGAAGAGGATCTCCAGGTTCTTCTGGCCGGCGCGCACGCCGACCACGTCGGAGAGCTCGGCCAGCATGTCGTCGAGATCGAAGTCGATGCGCGAGATCTCGATCCGTCCCGTCTCGATGCGCGAGAGGTCGAGGATGTCCTCGATGAGCTCCGCCAGCAGCCGCGCCGACGAGCCGATCTTGCCGAGGTACTCGCTGATCTTCGGCGACGGATCCTGCTTCGCCGCGAGCGCCGTCATGCCGAGGATCGCGTTCAGCGGCGTGCGGATCTCGTGGCTCATGTTCGCCAGGAACTGGCTCTTCGCGCGGTCCGCGCTCTCCGCGTGGTCCTTCGCCTGGCGCAGCTCTTCCTCGACGACTTTCTGCGGCGTCATGTCGCGCGCGATGCCATCGAAGCCTTCGAGGTCGCCGTCGGGGCCGTACGCGCGCACTTCCGACAGCTCGATGTAGCGCGGGCGCCCCTCGGCGTCATTCACTTCGATCGCGTAATTGCGCTCGCTCTCCGATCCATGCGGCGGCGGACCGAGCCTCGCCTGCACGCGGCTCATCACCTCGGTCATCGGCATGCCGAAGAGGCGTGTGGCCGCGTCGCTGATGTAGGTCAGCTCGCCCCGGATGTTGCGCGCGTAGACGAAGTAGGTGCTGAGCGAGCCGACCAGGCGCTGGTACTTCTGCTCCTGATCCATCAGCTCGTGCACCGCGAAGTCGCGCTCCAGCCGCTGGCGCTGCAGCTTGACCAGCATCAGCACGAGCACCGCCCAGACCACCATCATCAGCAGCACGACGGCGCCGGCGACAATGACCAGCTCGCGCCGCACGTCGCGGCTCAATTGCACGAAGAAGCGGTCGCTGACGCGGAACGTCGCCACGCCGATCAGCTCGAACGTCTGCGGGTCGTACAGCGCGACCTCGGTGCGGAAGCCTCCTTCGTCGCTCGCGCCGCGGCGGAGATCGAGCGAGCCCTTCTCGGCGCGGATCACGTCGTAGTCGATCTTCAATTCGACGCTGCGGAAGAACGGGCTCTTCGTCTGCGTGTCGCGGAGGAGGAGCAGCTCGTCGAGCGCGGTGACGAGATTGCGCACGCGATCGCTTCCCTCGGCCGAGCGGAGCGCGTTCACGATCGTGTTCGCCTGCGAGCGCGCCACGATGTCCGCCTGCGACACCGCCTCGGTCTGCAGGCGCGGTCGGAGCACGGTGATCCAGTAGATGGACATCAGCGCCGCGACCGCCGCGGCGAGCAGAACGAAGACCACGGAGACGATGACGACGGGACGCCGGTTCTCGTTCATCGGAACACCTTCGTCACCTTGAAGAAGAGCGGCTTGAGCGTGATGCTCGATGCGCCGAGCGTCGTCAGGTTGACGTACGGCCGGACCTGCGCTTCGACCGCGATCCCGCCGAGGACTCCGCGCTCGACGTGTCCCTCGAAGGGGGAGTAGACGATCACGTGATGGTCGATGCCGTACTTGATGATCGACTTCAGCGTGTTCTGCGAAGGCGACTGCGCGAGGAAGATGCCGGCCGGAATGCGTCCGCCGTAGCTGGCGAGCGAGATGTCGGAGGAGAGCTCGACGAGCACCGGCGCGCCGTGGATCGTGACCGCGTCTTTCGGATTGCCGGCGAATGACGCCGCGAGATCGACCGCGCGCTGCCGGTCGTCGGTGTAGAGGAAGACGACGAGGATCTGGTCCTTCTCGACTTTCTTGCGATCGACGTCGACGTCGGCGCTGAGGAACGCGCGGAAGAGCCGCGCTCCCGCCTGGGCGCGAACGTCGGCGAGATCATCGGCCGCCAGCGGCGCAGCGAGGCCGACCGCCAGCGCCGTCGCGAGAGCGAGGAGGCGTTTCATTGGACCAGTGCGGATTTTCGCACGCTCACCGCGTAAACGCCGCCGTCACTTCCGCCCGCACGCTCGCGGCGTCGCGGCGCAGCGCGGGAAGGTCGTTCGGGCGAAACGCGATGCGCAGCTTCTTCTCGTCCGCGAACAGCGCCGAAGCCTCGGCGGCGATGAGCGCGCACCACGCGCGGCGGGCCGGCTCGCTCTCGATCGACGCGGCGCGCGCCAGCAGCGTGTCGACCACGCGCGTCCGCAACTGCGCGCGCTCGAGCGCCTCGCGATGCTCGCGCCGCGTCAGCCGCTCACCCGCGTGCGGGAAGACGACCTCTTCGTCGACCGCGGCGCGCGCGGCGAAGAGCACCTGCAACGAGTCGATGAGACCGCTCGTATCGCCGTGTGCGTCGGCGATCGAAGAGATGATGCGGAGGATCTCTTTCGATTCGGCGTCGAGCTCAGCCACGAACGACGCCGGCACTGGTTTTCCCTTGCGGATCGGCAAGCGTGCCTTAGGCATAGGACGGAGTATAGGTCGTCGTCCCTGTGTTAGCCTCGACCGGAATGGGTGATGAGTCCGAATCGGTGCATCCGGCGGTCCGCGGTCTGAAGACCGTATGCCGGTGCAACAACATTAAATACAGGACGATCGAGCGTGCGATCCGCGAGGGCGCCTGCACGCTGGCGCAGATCGCCGCGCGCACGACCGCGACGACCGGTCATTGCGGCGGAAGCTGCACACCCGACGTATTGCAGATGATCGCCGAGCACGCGCCGGCGTATGCGAAGCAGCGTCCGCCGGCAGCGGCGGCGAATCCGAATGCGTGGTGGGTGAAAAAGTGAAAGTCGAATTCTGGCAAAAACCCACATGAACGAGCTGTCGCAAGGCGGTCGCCTGGCTCGAATCTCACGGAGTGGAACTGGTCAAGCACGATCTGGCGAAGGAACGGCCGAGCCGCGAGCTGCTGGAGCGGCTCATCGATGAAAAGCACCTCGCCGACTTCGTCAACACGCGCAGTCCCGCTTACAAGGAGCGCGGTCTGAACGTCGACAAGATGACAAAGAAGCAGGCCATCGATCTCATGCTCGAGGAGCCGAACCTGATGCGCCGTCCGCTCGTGCTCGCGGGACGCAAAGCGGTCTTTGGCTACGACACTGAGCAGTACGAAGAGCTGACCGACAAATGATTCCGCCGATCGGAATGGCCATCGCCGCCATGACCGTCATGCTCTGGATCATCTGGAGCGATATCCTGCGCACCCGCCGTCCGATGCCGCTGCTCTATGCGCTGCGCATCGCGCTCTTCCTCATCGTCAGCGGGATCATGGTTCTCAACCTGGTCCGCTACCCGAACTACTTCGCCGGCGGGGCGAAGATTTTTGCCGTCCTGGTCGTGCTGGTGGGAGTGGTGGGAGCACTTCATTTCGGAAGGAAGTTGGTCCTGAGACGCTGAAGGCAGTAACTTTTCAGTTCCGCAGTTGCTTATGTGTGGACAAGCGGATCAGATGGCGTTATCATGCGCATCAGGGTCTGGCGTGGAGGTTGGCGGCTACCGAGCGGGAACTTGGATCTGTAAAGTCGCGGGGCCTGCAACTTCTCTCTCTCTCGATTCTCCACGGCTTCAACCAGACGAGGCGAGCCCCATCGCCTTGAATTCAGCGGTCGACCGCACGCCAGACCCTGCTTAGCCTTAAACCTCAGGCTCAGCAAGCAGCTCCTCAATCCGGCGCGACAACTCCTCTTCCGACAGCCGCGTCGGCGTGTAAAGGCGTACAAGGCCTTTGCGGTCAATCAATACGAACGTCGGCGTGGCCGAAGCGCCATAGGCGATATGTCCTGCGGTGTCGATCGGCGCGGTCACACCGTCGAGTCCGCTATAGACCTCGCCCCATACCTTCGCGATCCGCTCTTTCTCTTCCACGGGCGTGGCCGGCTTTTCGTCGACCGTGCCGTAAAGGCGCGTCGGCGCGATCAGCGCGAGGTTTTTCGAGCGATAACGCTGCCACACGTGCGCGAGCGAGACCGATTGCGCCTTGCAGTCGCCGCAGCCCTGCGCCCACAAGAACAGCAGCGTGACTTTCCCGTTGGGCGCTCCTTTGGACAAGGCCGGCGCGGCACCGACGTAATTGCTCATGTCGAGCGGCGGCGCGACGCTCCCCTCCATCGTCAAGATGTTGATGTTCTTCTGGATGCGCGAGCGCAGCGCCGGGTCTTTCGCCTGCGCCAGCGCATTGTGGAAGTAGCGCAGCGCCGGGCCGCGCCCCTGGCGCCCGAGGATCAGGCGTCCTTCGACCTCGATCGCCGCGCCGAACGGCACGATCAGTCCGTCCTTCTCCTCCGGGATCTGCTTGTGCAGCTCCGCGACGTAACGGTCCGCGAGGTCGGGCTTCTGCAGCAGCTGCGCGCCGCGCGCGATCCAGCCGACGGCATTGAGATACTCGGCGTCGACGCCTGTATCCCGTTTGTAATCCTCGGCTGCCGCAATTCCGCTCGCGACGTCACCCGCCGCGATTTTCGCTTTTACGAGTTGAACCAGGTTTGCGGCAGACGCTGATGAACAGACGACGAGCGTGAAGAGAGAGACGATTGCATTGCGCCACATGTCCTCTGCGACGCCGCGTGTTTCAGAAAGGTTACGTCGCCACCAATTCTAGAAACACCTCATCGAACGCCACGCCGACGGGCGGCCGGAGGAGCGGACCGGCGAGCAGGTCGCGCACCTTGCGCGACACAGGCGAGTCGAAGCGATAGGCGGAGCCGCCGAGCGACGTGAAGAGCGTCGCGGCGTGCCGGGCGAGCTCGCGGGTGACGAAGAGCTTGCAGTCGCGCACCTGGCGGCGGTAGTCGTCGGTCGCCGGAACGGGCTCGATCGCCACGCACTGCCGCAGAAATGCGCGGCACGCCTGCAGCGTGAGATGCAGCTCCGTCGCGCCGGTTTTCTGCAGCATCGACGCGCGCGGCGAGAGGACGTCGTCGAGCAGCGACTCGGCGATGCCGATGAAGATCGCGGTGAACGAGAGCGTCGACCAATGGCGGTTGTTCACGCCGTCGAGCAGCCCGCGATAGGCGAGCGGCGCGACGACCGGCGCGCCGTCGAAGCGGAGCGATACGCTCTCGCTGCTGCGCATACCGACCGCATCCCAGCCGCTCTCGACCGACACGTTCTCGTTGCGCACCAGCCAGTAGCGGACGTGATCCGACGCGTCGCGTGCCGCGGCCATGAAGTAGTCGGCGTGCGTTCCCATCGAGCAGAAGCTCTTCACGCCCCACACGCGGCCGTCCCGCATCTCGGCGCGCGATTGCTTCACGTCGCCTCCCGCCCCAGGCTCGGAGTTCGCGACGCCGAAGCGCTTGCCGCGCATCGCCTCGCCGAATGCCCAGGCGCGCTGCTCGAGGAACGACGCGCGCTCCGATGCAGGCACGTGCCGCGGATCGATGAGGTAGTTGGCGAGCACCGACGTGTGCATCGCCAGCATCAGCGCGGTCGACGGCGACCCCTGGGCCAGCGTGCGCAGCGTCTCCAGCGTGCCGCCGAGCGTTTCGCCGAATCCGCCCGACGCGTCGGGGACGTTGAGCAGGAGGAGTCCATGCTCCGAGAGCAGCTCGAGGTTCTGCAGCGCAATGCGTCCCGCGAGGTCGTGCTGCGGCTCAGCGGCGGCGAGCCGCGGGACGAGCGACGCGGCGGCGTCGAGTGCGCGGCGCGGTTCGGCGAGCGTGTCGTTCCTGATCAAGAATGTCCTCCAGGGTGGTTTGTTCGAGGATGTCCGCCACGGCGTCGCGCACGCGGCGGAAGAGCGTCTGGAATGCGGATGAAGCTTCGAGCGGGCCGGGCTGATAGAAGTACCGGCTGACGCTGCGCGTCGGCGCGAGTGGCCCGTCGACCACGCGCACGACGTCGGCGATGGCGATCTCCGACGCCGGCTTCGCCAGCCGGAACCCGCCATCGGCCCCGCGACGCGAGACGACGATGCCCGCCGTCGTGAGCCGCCGCAGGATCTGCTCGAGGTAGGAGACCGGGATGTCGTACCGCGCCACGACCTCCTGCCGCTTGCACCATTCGCCGGTGGAGTCGCCGATGGCCAGCAGGGCCAGGCAGGCGTATTCGCTGGCGGTGGTCATGTGCATGGAGGACTAATGGTCTGTTTGTTGATCGTATTTGTCAACAATGAGAGTCTTTGATCGCGTGATCGCCGTCATCATCCCTGCCCTCGACGAAGAAGACGCCATCGGCGCCGTCGTCGCCTCCATCGACCGCACGCTCGTGCGCGACGTCATCGTCGGCGACAACGGGAGCCGCGATGCGACGGCCGAGGTCGCGCGGAGGGGCGGGGCGGAGGTGGTGCGGGTGGGGGAGCGGGGGTATGGGGCGGCGTGCGCGGGAGCGCTCACCGCGCTGGCGGATGACGTCGACCTCGTCGTCTTCATGGACGCCGACGGCTCCGACGACCCGAGCGAGATGCGCGCCCTGATCGCGCCGATCCTCAACGATGAGGCCGATCTCGTCATCGGCGCGCGCGTCCATGTCGAGCGCGGCGCGCTCACGCCGCAGCAGCGCTTTGGCAACTGGCTGGCAACGACTCTGATCCGCATGATCCACGGCCACCGCTATACCGACCTCGGGCCGTTCCGCGCCATCCGCCGCGAGCTTCTCGACCGCATCGACATGCAGGACCGCCGCTACGGCTGGACAGTCGAGATGCAGATCCGCGCGCTTCAGCTCGGCGCGCGCGTCACGGAAGTGCCGGTCCGCTATCGCAAACGCGTCGGCAAATCAAAAATCAGCGGAACTGTGACAGGAGTCATCAAGGCGGGGTGGTGGATCGTGTACACGATCGTTAAGTATTCAAGAAGATGAAACGCCTCCTCCTCGTCCTCCTCGCTGCCTTCCCCGCGAGCGCAGCCACCTTCATCGTCGCGCCCGACTCTACGATGATCGCGGTCTCCAGAGCGATCGTCGTCGCCACGGCGGGCCAGTCGCGTGCGCGCTGGGCGCCGGGCGGGTGGATCGAGACCGTCACCTCGATGCACGCGGACGAGGTGATCAAGGGCCGCGTCGGCGAGACGTTCGAGGTCGTCGAGCTCGGCGGGACGATCGAGGGCATCACCTACCTCGTTGCCGGCGCGCCGCGCTACGCGCCGGGCGAGCGCGTCCTGCTGATGCTCGAGACGAACGATCGCGGCGAATGGGCGGCGAAGAACATGGCTGTCGGCAAGTTCGTGTTCGACGGCGACCTCCTGCTGCGCGATGCGTCGGAGATCGTCGGCTGGGACATCACCGGCGCGCCGCATGTCGAAAGGACGCGCAGCGCGGAGCCGTTTCTACGATACGTGCGCGACATCGCGCGCGGAGTGGCATCGAGCGCCGACTACTTCGTGGAACCGCGACAGGCGGGGGCGCCTGTCGTACACAGCGACGCCACTCCCTCCATCAACAGCTACCTCCTCCAATCCGCCGGCTTCTCCATGGGGCCGCGCTGGCAGAACTTCCCCGTCATCTTCCTCAGCCATGGCTCGCAACCGGGCGCGGTGAACGGGGGCATCACCGCACTGCAGCGCGGCCTCGGCGCGTGGACGAACGACGGGAGCTCGAACATCGTCTACCAGTACGGCGGCATCACGGCGATTGCGTCGACCGGCTTCAAATCGGGGCACAACGACGGCGTGAACACGGTGCAGTTCAACGATCCGTCGAACGAGATCAACGGCTCGTTCGCCGCGAACAACGGTGCGACGCTCGCCATCGGCGGCGCCTGGTACGGTGGCTCGACGCACACATTCGGCGGCGAGACGTTCTTCTCCATCGGCGAGGCCGATCTCGTGGTGCAGGACGGAATCACGGGACCGGGACTGACCGGCAACGGCTTCGATCACGTCCTCGCGCACGAGCTCGGCCACACTCTCGGCTTCCGCCACTCCAATCGCACGAGCGCCGACACCGCCGCCTGCGCGCCGCCGCTCAGCTGCTCGAGCACGGCGCTGATGAACTCCAGCGTCGACTTCGACTTCGATGCGACCGGCGCAAACCTGCAGGCCTGGGATCGCGAGGCCGCTGCCGCGGTCTACGGCGTCGCCTCGAACGGCGGGGGAGGCGGCGGGGGGGGAGGTGGAGGTGGTGGCGGAGGTGGGGGAGGAGGAGGGAGTTGCACCCCTCCATCGATCACGACGCAGCCGCAAGCGAGCAGCATCAACCGCGGACAGAGCGTCACGCTCTCCGTCGCCATCAGCACCGACGTCGTCGCGACGTTTCAGTGGTACGCGGGCGCCACCGGCAACACCTCGGCGCCGGTGAGCGGCGGCACGAATGCGGCGGTCGTAGTCTCGCCGCAGCAGACGACGTCGTACTGGGTGCGCGTGTCGAACGGATGCGATCCGAGCGCCGACAGCAGCGCTGCGATCGTCACGGTGAACGGCTGTCCCGGCGTGACGATCAACTCGATCACCTCATCGACGTCGATGGTGCAGGGGAAGAGCGTCACGCTGAGCGTCGACGCGAGCGGCGGCAGCGGTGTAAGCGTGCAGTGGTACGCGGGTCTGCCGGGTGACGTCACGCATCCGCAGCAGAGCGGCGCGAGCATCGTGGTGCAACCGCTGACGACGTCGACGTACTGGGTGCGCGCGACGAACTCCTGCGGCGCGGGCGTCGACAGCGCACCGGTGACCATCACCATCACGCCGTGCGATGCGCCGGCGTTCGTCATTCAACCGCACGGCGGGAGCATCGTCGCCGCGAGCACCGCGGTGGTGATCGCCGAGGTGAACGGCACGGCGCCGCTGCACCACCAATGGTTCGCCGGACATGCGGGCGACACCTCGAAGCCGGTCGGCAGCGACTCATCGACGCTGTCGGTGGACAACCTGAATCAGACGACGACGTACTGGCTGCGCGTCACGAACGATTGCGGCACGATCAACTCGCAGGAGGCGACCATCGTCGTCGATGCGGCGTGCAGCGCGCCGTTCATCGTCGTGCAGCCGGCGAATACGACTGTCGCCGCCGGATCGAGCGCGCGGCTCAGCGTCGTCGCCACCGGCGACAACCTGACGTATCGCTGGTACGCGGGCGATCTCTTCGACTTCACCCATCCGATCGGCTCCAGCTCCCCCGAGGTCATCACGCCGGCGATTTCGGAGTCGCAGAGGTTCTGGCTGCGCATCGACGGAGCGTGTGGGAGCGTGAGCAGCGTCGCGGTGACGGTCACGCCGGGTATTTCGCGGCGGAGGCCGGTGGGGCACTGAGTTTGTGATCCTCATTACGACCGGAAGTGACGACAGCGCGTAAAATTGGAAGAACAATTGGGTTGGAGGTCCAGGGTGCGTTCCCAACTTTCCCGCTGTGCAGTCTTCGTCTGCCTGCTCGCGCTTTTTGGCGTCGCGATTCCACTCCACGCCGCGGTTGTCGTCGTCCGCTCCGACGAAACGATGATCCGCATGGCGCCCGCGATCGTGACCGGAACGGCGGTCGAGGTTTACTCCCGCCCGAACGATCGTGGTGACATCGAGACGGTCACGCGGATCCTGGTCGACGAGACCATCAAAGGAAACGTTCCCGCCGGAGAGCTCCTCGATCTCGTTCAGTTCGGCGGAGCGTTGAACGGCCGCTTTCAGGCCCAGTCGGGCGCTCCGAAATACGAGGTCGGCGCCCGCTATCTCGTCGTTCTCGACCTGAACGGCAGGGGTGACTGGACGACGTTCGACCTGGCGATGGGACAGTTCCGGTTCGTCGTCCGCGATGGAAACCAGCTGCTCGTTCGCGACACCACCGATATCGAAGGCTGGACCACGTCGGGAGAGCCGTTTCACGACATCGACCGTCAGGCATCACCGTTCCTGACGTTCGCGCGCGACGTCGTCAGGACGTCGCCGCAATTGCGCGCCGCCACCAATGGGCTGCACGCTGTCCCGCTGGCTCCTCTCGATTTCGATCTCAAGGCCGTGTCAACGAGCGCGGTTGCCAAGTGGAATGGCGGCGCGTCGGCCATGAACGACAGCGTCAGCGCCTCGGCCGCGAGCGGCGACACCATGGATCTTTCTGATGGCCAGTCGCGCGTGATCGCCGACGATCCGCACGGCGACGTCTCGGGCTCGTTCAACGGCAGCGGTGTCGTCGCGACCGCGTTCTTCGGATCCGCTGGCGCCATGGGCATGAAGAACGGCGAGAACTATCTCGAGATCGATCGCGAGGATGTCGTCGTCAACGACGGCGTCACATCGGCCAACCTCGGCGCGGGGAACTTCCTCTCGGCCATGGTCCACGAGTTCGGGCATACGTGGGGCTTCCGCCACTCGAACGACAATCCCGGCGGCGGTGGCTGCGCCATTCCGAATCCTTGCAGCACCAACGCAATCATGAGATCGAGCATCGTCAACGGCCTCAATGGCACGTTGCAGAGCTGGGATCTCGATGCGGCGAACGAGGTCTATGGCGACGGCACGCGGCAGGCCGGCTTCACGGGCGCGCAATACGTCATGCAGTTCTCGGGAACGCCGGCGCGCCGGCCGGGCAACACGTCGTGGAGAATTTCGCAGAACGCGGTCACCTGCACCGCGCCGCAGATCACCACGCAGCCGTCGGGATCGACGATCGCCTCCGGCAATCAGGCGACGCTCACCGTCGCCGCCAGCGGAACCGCGACGGTCGGGTTTCAGTGGTACATCGGCAATCCGCCGTCGACGTCGAATCCGGTTGCGGGCGGCAACACTGCCTCGATCCAGGTCTCGCCGGCATCGACCACGACCTACTGGGCGCAGGCGACGAATTCCTGCGGCAGCGCGAACAGCAATGCGGCGACCGTCACGGTGAACGCGACCGGCTGTCCGACCGTCGTCGTCGGCAATCCGACCGCGGTCGACCTCGGCAACGGCACGTTCCAGTTGTCGGTCACCGCGAGCGGCGGCAGCGGCTTCTCGTTCGCCTGGTTCCAGGGACCGACCGTCGGCTCCGGCACGCAGGTCGGCACCGGCAATCCGTTCACCACGGGCGTCATCAGCACACAGACGAGCTTCTGGGTGCGGGTGACGAACAGCTGCGACAACCAGACGAACAGTCCGCGCGTGGTGACGGTGGGACCGACGCAATGCAATCCGCTCGTGATCATCAACCAGCCGCAGAATCAGACGGTGCTCGTCGGCGGCACGGTGCAGCTCACGGTCGGCTTCATCGGCACGACTCCCGCCACAGTGCTCTGGTACCGCGGCACTCCGCCCGATACCTCGGACCTCGTCGGCTCGCAACAGACCGTCACCTCGCCGGTCATCAACGCGACCACCACGTTCTACGCGAAGATCACCAACGCCTGCAGCACGGTGACATCGAATGTCGCGACGATCACGGCGACGCAGACCTGCAACGCGCCGGCGATCAACGGGGCGACCGCCACTCCGTCGACCGCGCAACCCGGCACGCCGATCACTCTTGCGGTCGACGCCACCGGTTCATCGCTGACGTACCAGTGGTTCCGCGGCGCTTCCCTCGATACTTCGAATCCGATCGCGGGCGCGACGTCGTCGACGTTCGTCGACACTCCGGTGGCCGCCGGGACGTTCCTCTACTGGGTCAAAGTCGGGAGCGGATGCGGTACGGCCGTGGCGAACAGCAACACCGTGACGGTGACGATCACCTCGCAGTGCGTGCCGCCGACGATCGCGCAGCCGACGAACCTCGAGATCCTCTTCGGTGAGAAGGCGACGCTGACGGTGACGCCGCTCGCCGGCTCGGAACCGCTGCACTACTCCTGGTTCCAGGGCGCGAAGTTCGACACCAGCCACCCGGTCGGCACCGACTCGCCGACCCTCGTTACGCCATCCGCCCTCACCCAGGACACGCAGTTCTTCGTGAACGTCTCCAACGCGTGCGGAAACATCAACAGCGAGACGATCACGGTGAAGGTGAATCTGCCGCGGCGCAGACCGGCAAGGAAGTAGAGAGCGAGTTGCCGGTTGCCGAGTTACCCCGGCAACCGGCAACGGTCACCGTGACTCCCGGTGTTTCACGGCTTTTGTGATTTCCATTACGGCCGGAAGTGACGACAGGCGTAAAACTGGAAGAACGGTCGGAGGTCCAAGGTGCGTTCCCAACTTTCCCGCTGCGCAGTTTTCGTCTGCCTTCTCGCGCTTTTTGGCGTCGCGATTCCACTCCACGCCGCGGTGGTCGTCGTCCGTTCCGACGAGGCGATGATCCGCATGGCGCCCGCGATCGTGACCGGAACGACGGTCGAGGTCTACTCCCGCCACGACGATCGTGGAAACATCGAGACGGTGACGCGAATCCTGGTTGATGAGTCGATCAAGGGGAGCGTTCCGGCCGGCGAGATCCTCGATCTCGTCCAGTTCGGCGGCACGTTGAACGGGCGTTTTCAGACACAGTCCGGCGCCCCGACATACGACGTCGGCGCCCGCTATCTCGTCGTACTCGATCGCAACGGCAGGGGCGACTGGACGACGTTCGACCTGGCGTTGGGACAGTTCCGGTTCGTCGTCCGGGATGGAGACCAGCTGCTGGTGCGCGATACCAGCGAGATCGAAGGCTGGACCTCGTCGGGAGAGCCGTTTCACGACATCGACCGTCAGGCATCGACGTTTCTCGCGTTCGCGCGCGACGTCGTCAGGACGTCGCCGCCGCAATTGCGCGCCGCCGCCACCGGGCTGCACACCGTGCCGCTGGCTCCTCTCGATTACGACCTCAAGAGCGTGTCGCAGAGCGCGGTGGCCAAGTGGGCTGGTGGCGCGTCGGCGATGAACGACAGCGTGAGCGCCTCGGCGGCGAGCGGCGACACCAGGGATCTCAATGACGGCGAGTCGCGCGTGATTGCCAACGATCCACATAGTGAAGTCACGGGAACGTTCGGCGGCGCCGGTGTCATCGCCACCGCGTTCTACGGATCCACAGGCGCCACGTCCATGAAGAACGGCGAGAACTACATCGAAATCGATCGGCAGGATGTCGTGGTGAATGATGGCGTCTCCTCGGCCACCCTCTCCGCGGAAAAATTTCTCACAGCGATCGTTCACGAGTTTGGCCACACCTGGGGTTTTCGCCACTCGAACCAGGCAGCCGGGGGCGGGGCCTGCGCGTTGCCCCTTCCATGCAGCGGCAACGCGATCATGAACTCCACGGTCGCCACCGGTCTCAATGGCAACCTGCAGAGCTGGGATCTGGACGCGGCGAATGAGGCCTATGGCGACGGCACGCGACAGGCCTCCTTCACCGGGTCACAGTACGTCGTCTTGCTCGGTGGGCTGCCGGCGCGCCGCCCGGGCAACACGTCGTGGAGAATTTCGCAGAACGCGGTCACCTGCACCGCGCCGCAGATCACCACGCAGCCGTCGGGATCGACGATCGCCTCCGGCAATCAGGCGACGCTCACCGTCGCCGCCAGCGGAACCGCGACGGTCGCGTTTCAGTGGTACATCGGCAATCCTCCGTCGACGTCGAACCCGGTTGCGGGCGGCAACACTGCCTCGATCCAGGTCTCGCCGGCATCGACCACGACCTACTGGGCGCAGGCGACGAATTCCTGCGGCAGCGCGAACAGCAACGCGGCGACGGTCACGGTGAATGCGACCGGCTGTCCGACCGTCGTCGTCGGCAATCCGAGCGCGATCGACCTCGGCAACGGCACGTTCCAGTTGTCGGTCACCGCGAGCGGCGGCAGCGGCTTCTCGTTCGCCTGGTTCCAGGGACCGACCGTCGGCTCCGGCACGCAGGTCGGCACCGGCAATCCGTTCACCACGGGCGTCATCAGCACACAGACGAGCTTCTGGGTGCGGGTGACGAACAGCTGCGACAACCAGACGAACAGCCCGCGCGTTGTGACCGTCGGACCGACGCAGTGCAATCCGCTCGTGATCATCAACCAGCCGCAGAATCAGACGGTCCTCGTCGGCGGGACGGTGCAGCTCACCGTCGGCTTCATCGGCACGACGCCCGCCACGGTGCTCTGGTACCGCGGCACTCCGCCCGACACCTCGAACCTCGTCGGCTCGCAACAGACCATCACCTCGCCGGTCATCAACGCGACCACCACGTTCTACGCGAAGATCACCAACGCCTGCAGCACGGTGACGTCGAGCGTCGCGACCATCACGGCGACGCAGACCTGCACTGCGCCGGCGATCAACGGTGCGAGCGCCACTCCGTCGACGGCGCAACCGGGAACGCCGGTCACTCTCGCGGTCGACGCCACCGGTTCATCGCTCACCTTCCAGTGGTTCCGCGGCGCTTCCGGCGACACATCGAATCCGATCGCGGGCGCGACGTCGTCGACGTTCACCGACACTCCGGCGGCCGCCGGGACGTTCCTCTACTGGGTCAGAGTCGGGAGCGGATGCGGTACGACCGTGGCGAACAGCAACACCGTGACGGTGACGATCACCTCGCAGTGCGTGCCGCCGACGATCGTGCAGCCGACGAACGTCGAGATCCTCTTCGGTGAGAAAGCGACGCTGACGGTGACGCCGCTCGCCGGCTCGGCACCGCTGCACTACTCCTGGTTCCAGGGCGCGAAGTTCGACACCAGCCACCCGGTCGGCACCGACTCGCCGACCCTCGTTACGCCATCCGCCCTCACGCAGGACACGCAGTTCTTCGTGAACGTCTCCAACGCATGCGGAAACATCAACAGCGAGACGATCACGGTGAAGGTGAATCTGCCGCGGCGCAGACCGGTGAGGAGATAGTCGTTGGCAGATGTTCGTTGGCCGTTGGCAGTGAAGTCCCGCTGCCAACGGCCAACTGTTTACCGCGATCTCAGATCGCTCCCAACTTCTTCTTCAACGAAGCAATCGCGTTCTCGCTCCGCTGCCCTTTCGGTAGTCCGTTCGCGTAGTCGATCGCTTCCTGCAGCGTCTTGCGCGCGTTTTCCTTGTCGCCCTTGGCCAGGTAGATGTCGGCGCGGTTGCGTAGCACGGTGATCTTGCGCGGGCCGTACACGTGCGCGAGCGCGCGATCGGTGGCGGCGAGCGCTTCGTCGTACTGCTTCAGCGCCTTGTACGCGATGGAGAGACGCGACGGCGGGTTGTAGTCGTTCGGGAAATCCTTCTCCGACTGCTGGAGCATCGGGACCGCCTTCTCCGGCATGTCGAGCGCCATGTACGCGCCGAGGCGGTGAGGGTCGTAGACCGCGCGCTCTTCCGGCGTCTTCGCCTTCGCCGCTTCCGCGTCGAGGAACGCCGACCACTCCTCGGTCATCTTCTTCGCGCCCGCTTCATCCTTCACCGCTTCGCGCGCGGCGATGAGCGCCTGGAACATCCCCGAGCGATCGTCGCCGGAGAGCGGAATCTTCGGATCGGCCATCGATTCGCGCGTCGCCTTTTCGAAGTACTCGATCGTCTCCGCCTTCGCCGGGATCTCCGCGGCGCAGCCGAGTCCCGTCGCCGCGACATTCGCGCCCGACATCGTGCCGCGCAGTCGCGGATAGGCGTCCTGCGCGAACGCCATGCAGCGGTCGTTATCGCGATGCATCGCCAGCGCGGTGATGTACGACTCCGACGCGCGGCCGGAGCGTCCCCAGTTCTTCGGCGCCTTCGCCAGCGCCATCTCGTACGACTTGATCGCCTCGCCGTTGAGCCCCTGCGACGCGTACTTGTCGGCGGCCGTGAGCAGCAGGTCGGCCTCCGACTTCGCCTCCGGATTCACCGCGCGCCGTCCGTCGGCGAGCAGCTTCTCCAGTTGCGGCACCGTCGCCCCGCTCATGTAGCGAAGGGCCACCGACTCCTTCTTCGGATCGATGACCATCAGCGTCGGGATCGCCGGGATCGGGTACTTCGACAGGAAGGCCGCGTTACGCGAGTTCTCGATGTCCACCTGAAGCCAGACAAACTGTCCGGCGTACCGCTCGAGGCGCTTGTCGGTGAAGACGAACGCCTGCATCGAGCGGCAGGTGTGTCACCAGGGTGCCCACGCCTCGACGAAGATCGGCCGGTGCGAGCTCTTCGCCTGCGCGAGCGCTTTCGCGTAGTCGTCCTGGATGAAGGGGAGCACTTCGCGCGCCTGCGCCATGGGCGCGAGCGCGAGTGCAGACAACAACAACAGAGTCGTGCGTTTCATAGTTTCTCCTTCTACAACCACCGCGCCAGCCAGTCCGCAACTTCCTTGTAAAAGTAGCGCGAGTTCTCTCCGTTGAGGATCCAGTGATTTTCATCCGGCCACACCAGCAGGCGCGACGGCACCTGCATCCGCTGCACCGCCGACCACATCTCCAGCGTCTCGTTCATCGGGACGCGATAGTCGTGCTCGCCGACCGACAGCATGATCGGCGTCTTGAAGCGCGCGGCGTAACGGATCGGGTTCTGCTCGCGCCAGACCGCTCCCTGTTCCCAGGGCGGCCCGAGGTTCATCATCTCGCGTCCGTAGATCGTGTCGGACGTGCCCCACTGCGATTCGGAGTTGGCCAGGCCGGCGTGGCTGATGAGGCACTTGTAGCGCGTGGTCGAGGCTTCCATCCAGTTCGCGAGGTGTCCGCCGTAGCTCGCTCCCGCCGCTGCCTGACGCGTGCCGTCGATGAACGCGAACCGTTTGACCGCCTCGTCCGCCGCCTCGTTGATCTCCTCGGCCGGCGTCTTCAGCGGATCGCCCTGGATGTTCTGCGCGAACTGCTCGCCGAAGCCGGTCGAGCCGGTGTAGTTGGTCAGCAGAATGACGTAGCCGGGCTTCGCCAGCAGGTGGTAATTCCACCGCAGGGAGATCTGGTCTCTCCACATATTGGCGGCGCCGCCATGCATCAATACGAGGAGTGGATATTTCTTCCCCTCGTCGAATCCGGCCGGCACGACGAGCATGTTGTGTATTTTTCTGCCCTTCGACGAAGTGAAGTAAAAGTGTCTTGGCGACTGCCAGTCGATCGCCGCCGCGGCGTCGGTGGTGAAGTTGGTGAGGTTGCGGCGGACCGATTTGTCGATGCGGATCACTTCCGCCGGATCGGTCGAGCTGCCCCAGCGTCCGAAGAGGATCGTCGATGCCGCCTTCTCCGGAATGACGAGATCGGTGTAGACCCCGCGCTCCGAATCGACCGCGAGCTTCACGTCGCCGCCACCCGCCGGCACCGAGTAGATCTTCTCCAGCCCCGCATCCTCGGCGGTGAAGTAGACGGTCTTCCCATCGGGCGCGATCGCGTATCCATTCACCGAGCGATCGGAGCTGCCGGTCACCACGCGACGGTTCGCCATCGACGGCCAGTCGAACGCCGCGAGGCGCGTCAGGTTGTAGACCTTCCCGTTGTTCGGCTCCCACAGCGTGAAGAGCGTCTTTCCATCGGAACTGAAGCGCAGACGTCCGTATCCGCCGTCGGCGTGTGCAATGAGCTCGGGCTCACCGCCGCCCGCCGCCACGCGATACAGATCGACCGCCACCTCGGCGTACGCCGCGCTGTTCCGCTTCGTCGTGGCGTTGAAGACGACCGACTGGCCGTCGGGACTCCACGCCGCGTCGATCTCATCGCGCCCTCCTTCACCTCCCCGTCCGCTGAAGCCGGGCTCCAGGACGAGCTTCGTCCCGGCGAGCAGGTCGCGCGCTTTCGATCCATCGAGCAGCTGCACCGCGAGATGCGTCTGCTGCTCGTCGAGCCAGCGGTCCCACTGCCGCACAGGGAACGAGGTGTAGACGCGGACGTTGTACTTGCGGTCCTTCCGCTCCTTCGCCAGCTTGCGATTCACCTCCTCGTCCGCCGCTCCCGGCCAGACGCCGGTGACGTAGAGGATGGCGTTGCCGTCGGGACGAAACTGCGGCCCGCGCGCGCCGGTGGCCGAGCTGGTCACGCGCTGCGCCTCGCCGCCGTTCGCCACGTCGAGGATGTAGATCTGCGCCGCGTCATCCCCTTCGCGCTTCGTGGAGAAGGCGATGCGATGGCTGTCCGGTGCCCACGTGACGTCGCCCTCGGACGCCTTGGTGAACGTGATCCTGCGCGGCTTCGCGCTGCCGTCGGCGGGCACGAGCCAGAGGTCGGAGGTCTGCTCCTTCTCGTCGTACGCCGGCTCGGTGACCGAGGTGATCACCCACTTGCCGTCCGGACTCACCGCCGGCGCGCCGACGCGCTTCATCAGGAAGAGGGCTTCGTGGGTGGGGGCTTGCTTCGCCGCGAGCGCCGCCGTGGAGCAGAGGAGGAGGAAGAAAGAGAGGAGTTTCTTCATGACGCGCGACATCTTAGCCTTACCCTCTCATCACGACGGAGGAACAGAAATGCGACAAACCGCCCTGATCACCGGCGCGTCGAGCGGTATCGGCGCCGACCTCGCCCGTCTCTTCGCCCGCGACGGCTACGACCTCGTGCTGGTGGCGCGGAGCGAAGGGAAGCTGCACGAACTGGCGAAAGAGCTCGGCGTGACGTCGACGGTGATCGTTGCCGATCTGGTGAAGCCCGACGCCGCGCAGGTGATCGCCGACACGTTGATTGAGAAATCGATCAACATTGACGTGCTCGTCAATAATGCGGGTGTCGGCCTCGCCGGCGCATTCATCGAAAACGATCTCCGCACCGAGCTGGAGATGATCCAGGTGAACGTCGTCGCGCTGACGCAGCTCACGAAGCTGCTGCTGCCGGGGATGGTGTCGCGCAAGCGCGGACGGATACTCAACGTCGCCTCCACCGCCGCGTTTCAGCCCGGACCGTTGATGGCGGTCTACTACGCGACGAAGGCGTACGTGCTGTCGTTCTCCGAGGCCATCGCCGATGAGCTGCGCGAAACGCCGGTGACGGTGACGGCGCTCTGCCCCGGGCCGACCGCCACAGGATTCGGCAGCGTCGCCGGCATGGAGGAGACGCGCCTCTTCACGATGCGCAAGCCGATGTCGTCCGCGAAGGTCGCGAAGATCGGCTACGAGGCGATGAAGCGCGGCCGCCGCGTCGTGGTGACGGGGATGATGAACCGCCTGCTCGTGCAATCGGTGCGCGTCAGTCCGCGGCGGATGGTGACGATGATCGTGCGGAAGCTGCAGGAATCGCGGCTCTGAGGGGAGCGCGGACGTCCCGTCCGCAGCCGTCGGGCGTCTCGCCCGGCGGCTAAACCCCGGCTAAACCCCGGTCGCCGGCCGAGACGGCCAGCGACTGCGGACGAGACGTCCGCGCTCCAGCAACTGCGCGAGGATCGCGCCGCAGGCATCGATCACCACGTCGAACGGCGTCCCCGTCCGCGACGGCACGAACGACTGGTGAAACTCGTCCGTCGCGGCGACCGCGATCGCGATGACCACCGCCATCACCGACCACCGCACCGCCCACCCGCGCGCCTCGCCGCGCACCGCGCGGAACCAGAGCCAGGCGAGGATGCCGTACGCCGTCAGATGCGTCAGCTTGCGGATCACGAACTGCGTCATCTCGTACGTGAGGTCGGAGAGCGGATGCCCGAGGATCGCGGTGGCGATCGATTGCAGGATGCTGCCGGTGTGCGGAGCGGAGAAGGCATCGCTCGAGAAGACAAAGATGAGCGCGGTCCAGAGGAGGGCGGCAGCGTAGCGGGTCATCGAGAAAAGGTGAGTGCGGCGGTAACCCGCCGCACTCACGAGAAACTTAGAACGACAACCGCACGCCCAGCCTTGCCGACGTCGGCGGCGTGCGCAGGACCGGTTTTCCATATCCCGGGTTTACGGGCGTCGGGGATGCGTTGTCCGACTCCTGGAAGCCCCAGCGCTGGTCGAGCAGCACCGGCCGTTGTGCATTGAGGATGTTGAAGATGTCGAGCAGCAGATTCACGCGCAGGCGGCCTGTGTCGATCGGATAGCCGAAGTGGACGTCCGCCTCGTAGTTGTCCGGTGTGCGCCCTTCCGCGCCGCGCGTGGTCAGGAAGAACTCGTAGCGGCCGTACGCATCGGAGTAGCCGTAGCGCGTGAGCGGCGTGCCGCTGCGCCAGTAGGCCGAGGCGCCGATCGACAGCTTGAACGGCGACTCGTACACGCCCGACACCTTGAACTGATGCCGGCGGTCATTCGACAGCGGGCCTTTGTTCGTGATCGTCGTCAGGTCGCTGCCGTTGGTGAAGAAGTCGTAGTAGTCGTACGCGGCGGAGATGTTCGGATCGGCGCCGACGTTCGTGAACGGGGCGTACTCGCCGTCGTAATTGCCGTCGAGTTTGGAGAAGACGTACGACGCGAGCGCCTGCCAGCGATTCGAGAAGCGCTTGGTGGCGTCGAACTGCACGCCCTTGTACGTCCGTTTCGGCTTCGGCGCCGCGACCGTGTGCGAGTAGTCGAGCGTGAAGACCTCTTTCATGATGCCTTCGCCCGGATTGCCGATGCAGTACGTGCCGTCGTCGGCGCAGAGGAAGTCTTCGATGACCCGGCCGTACTTGCGGTAGATGCCCTTCACGCCGAGGGAGAGGTTCGGGATGACCTCGCGCTCGCCGCCGATGATGTACTCGCTGAGGTACTGGTTGCGGATGTCGGGATCGCTCGGCTCGGTGAAGCCGCCGAGGATGGCCGACTCGGTGCCGAAATCCGCCTCGGCGTTCGGGTCGGGGGCGGTGCTGGTCGGGCTGTAGTTGATGATGCGCGGCTGCCGCTCGTACGAGAACGAGCGGATGACCAGGTCCATCGGGATCTCTTCGTAGTAGCGGCCGTACGAGCCGAAGACCTTCGTCGTGTGCAGGCCGCTCGGGTCCCAGGTGAAGCCGAGGCGCGGCGCGTAATCCTTCTTCAGATCGATCTGCGTCACGCCGGAGGCGTCGATGATCCGCTGGCGATCCCACCGCAGTCCGGCGTTGATCGTGAAGTTCTCCATCGAGAAGCGGTCCTGCACATACAGCGCGGTGTTCTTGTGCTCCGGCTTCGCCGTGAGTGCGCCGACCGGCGCGTTGGCGACCGTCGCTGTCGGCGTGGTCCAGTAGAAGTGGCGGTAGATCGGCTTCGACGGATTCACGTCGTTCGCGAAGACGTCAACCTGTTGACCACCCGACATCTGCTTACTGACGTCGGCGGACTGGGTCTGGTAGTCGAAGCCGCCCTTGATGTCGTGGCGTCCGAGGAAGCGCTCGAGCGTCGTGCCGTAGACCTTGCGGTCAAAGGTCTTGTCCTGCTCCAGGCCGAAGCCGCCGGTCTGGAAGAAATCGTTCGCCGCGTCGCGGAACTGGACCGCTTCGCCCGCCGCGGTGGCGGGGCCGACGGAGTTCTTCTCGCGATGGCGCGCGATCTGTCCGGAGAGGATCCACTGCGAGGAGAAGCCGCCGTCGTAGCGGAGCGCGTAATCGCGTCCGCCGAAGTCCTGGCGTCCGAGGTAGGTCGAGGCGTCGCCGTTGAGCGAGTGGTTGTTGTCGTTGATCGCGCCGGTGTCGACGCGCGGGTCCTGCAGGAACGTGGCGACGAGCGAGTGGCCGGCCGTGACGTTCCAGGTCAGCTTCGCGGAGCCGAGGTTGCGGTGGCTCTCCGACGTGACGACGTCGCCGGCGTGCGGACCTGCGGGGAGGCCGCTGTCGAGGGAGTTGCGCACCTGGTCATACGCGGCGAAGAACCAGAGCTTGTCTTTCATCAGGTAGCCGCCGAGGTCCGCGCCGTAGTCCTTGCGCGTGAAGCCCTCGGCGGTGCCGGCGGTCGACACGACCGACTTCGCATTCGACTGCAGCGAGTCGTTGTCGTAGTAGCCGAAGACGTCGCCTTTCAGCTCGTTGCCGCCCGACTTGGTGATGACGTTGATGATGCCGCCGGTCGACTTGCCGAACTCCGCTTCGTAGCCGCCGGTCTTCACGTCGACTTCGCTGATGAACTCGAAGTTGAGCTCTTTCCCCTGGAAGCCGTACTCGGCGTTCGTGGTGTTCACGCCGTCGACGAAGAACGAGTTCTCCGCGCCGGAGGAGCCGTAGACGGTGATGGTCGCCTGTCCCGGATTCCCCGGATTCGCATCGGACGAAACGCCCGGCGCGACCTGCACGATCGACGAGTAGTTGCGGCCGGTCGGCAGCCCCTCGATGGCGCGCGCATTGAGGTTCGTTCCGAGGCTCGAGGTCGAGGTGTCGAGCACCGGCGCCTCGGCGGTGACGGTGATCTCCTGCGCCGTCGACGGCTTCATGCTGATGTCGATGGCCGAGTCCTTGCCGAGCGCGATGGTGATCCCGCGCCGCGACTCCGCCGCGAATCCTTCGAGCTTGTAGCTGATCGCGTACTCGCCCGGCGGCAGCAGCGAGATGCGGTAGAGCCCTTCGCTGTCGGTGACCGTCGTGCGCACGCCCTGCAGCGATGCGCTCTTCGCTTCGACCGTGACGCCGGGCACCCCGCCGCCGCTCGAGTCGGTGACCTTGCCGCTGAGCGAGCCGGTCGTCTGCGCCGCGAGCGGTAGTGCGAGAAGAAGAATGAGGAGAACGAGGAAGAACCGGGAGAGAGACATGCGGACCTCCTGAATTAATTGGACTGTTTTGGAGAGTCTATCGGGTTCGGGGGCGCGCAACTCTTACAATCATCGCCACTCCATGATCGCCCCCGAGCTGCACATCCTCCTTCATCAACCCAACATGCCGCCCGCCCCGCTCACGCTATCGGGCGAGGAGACGATCACGCTGGGCCGCGCGAGCGAATGCACGGTGCCGATCAAGGACCGTTTCCTCTCGCGCCGTCACGCGGAGATCACGTACGACTCGGGGCGCTGGCTGGTGCGCGATTGCGGCAGCGTGAACGGGACGATGCTGAACGGACAGAGGCTGCTCGAGGCGGTGGCGCTCCGTGCCGGCGATCGCATCACCCTCGGCGACACCGAGGTCATCGTGCAGGGCGAGCCGGAAGAAATGATGATGCGCTCGCAGATCGTCGCCGTCGACAGCAGCTCGGCGGCGAAGAGCATCGTCCTCCCGCTGGAAGAGGCGATCGACGACCGCGCCACGCGCGGACGCGAGCGAGCGTCGATCCTGGCGGAGCTCGCGGTCGAGTTCATCGAAGACCGGCCGATGAGCGCGCTCTTCGATTTCATCCTCGACAAGATCATGGTGCTGCTGCAGCCGTCGCGCGCCGCGCTCGCGCTGCTCGGTCCGGATGGCCACACCTTCACCGACGTCCGGCTCCATCGTCTCGATCCGACCGATTCGAATGACCTCGTGATCAGCCGCACGCTCCTCGGCGAAGTGATCGAGGGACGCAAGGTGATCTCGTTCATGGATGTCGACGCCGGCATCGACGACAAGCTGGCGCAAGCCGCGTCGATCATCGGCCAGCAGATCCGCGCCGCGGTCTGCGCGCCGCTGGTGGTGAACGACGTCGTCAGCGGCGTGCTCTACCTCGATTTCCTCGCCGCTCGCGGCGAAGTGACCTCGGATGACCTGCGACTCATCGCGCAGATCGCGCGCTTCGCGGCGGTCAAGCTGGAGACGACGCGTCTGCGCGAAGAAGCGATCGCCAAGGCGAAGTTCGAGGAGGAGCTGCGGACGGCGTACGTCATTCAGAGCCGCCTGCTCCCTGCGACGCTTCCCGCACTCGACGGCTACGAATTCGCCGGCACGAACAAGCCGTGCCGCACGGTGAGCGGCGATTACTACGACGTGATCGTCCGCCCTGACGGCCGCATCTACTTCGTCATCGCCGACGTGAGCGGGAAGGGGATCACCGCGGCGCTGGTGATGACGAGCCTGGCCACTGCGTTCAGCATCTTCACGCGGACCGATCCGACGCCGGCGGAGCTGGTGCGCGAGCTGAACGTGACGCTGGCGCCGAAGACCGCACCGACGAAGTTCGCGACGCTGTTCGCCGGCCTGCTCGATCCGGCGACGGGACGCGTCGAGTTTACGAACGCGGGTCACGTGCCGCCGCTGGTCGTCGGCCGCGACGGCGTGCAGCAATTGACGACGACCGACATGGTGATCGGCCTCTTCGCCAGCGCGCAGTACCGCAATCAGTCGGTGACGCTCGAGCCCGGCGATTCGCTCGTCCTCTTCACCGACGGCGTGACCGAGGCGGAGAACGCGGCGGAGGAGCAGCTCGGCCTCGATCCGGTGGCCACGCTGCTCACGCCGATGCACGGCACCGCCGCCGGCGCGCTGCTGCTCTCGATCGAGCGCCACGTCGCCGCGTTCACGTGCGACGCCCCGGCGGGGGACGACGTGACGATGCTGGCGCTAACGCGCAAGTAGCTCGCGCAACCGCGGCTGATTCGGATCGATGGCCAGCGATTGCTCGAACGCCTTCCGCGCCGCGGCTTCGTCGCCGAGGCAGACCTCCGCGGTGCCGATCGAAGCGTAGAGCACCGCGTCGTCCCCCTCGAGCGCGTGGCGGAAATCGTCGAGTGCGCCGCGGCAATCGTGTTTCTCCATCCGATAGCGGCCGCGCATGGCGCGCCAGTGCGGCTGAGTCGGATCGATGGCGATCGCCTCGTCGAGCAGCTGGTCGGCGCGGGCGAGGTCAACATGTTGACGATGCAGCAGGTCGCTCAGGTTCCACATCGCCGAGGCGCTGTGCGGGTCGATCTGCAGCGCCATGTCGAAGGCCTTGATCGCCTCGTCGTTGCGTCCCCCCTCGCGCAGGAGCAGCGCCTCGTTGTCGTACGACGACGCCGTGCGCGTCCCCTTGTACGAAGCCGGCGCATGCGACGCCTCGCCACTCCCGATGTAGCCGAGGGCCTTCAAATTCGCGATCGCCTCATCGTTCTTCTCGTGCTCCTGTGGGGGGACAGGCGCCCCCGCCTGTCGCTCCCGTCTCCAGGCCCGCTGATACGTGCCTACATCGCTCGGCAAACCCAGCATCGAAAGCAACATCGGCGTAATCCCATCGACGCGCTTGCACGCCGGCGCCCCGCGCGGCACCACGAGAATCCCCTCATCCCGATGCCACTTCGCCGCCGTCGCCACGGCGGTGCTCGAGACGCGGATGTTCTCGTTCCACGCGAACCCATGATCGGACGCGATCACCAGCTCCGCGTGCTCCCGCGCGTAATCGCCGAGGATCGCGTCGATGCGCGCGAAGTAGCGGCGTACGTCGTCCGCGTGCTCCGGCTTCGAGGCGTAGAGATGTCCGATAACGTCGGTCCCCTGAAAGTAGACGATCGCCAGGTTCGGATGATCCCTGCGGATCGCCTCGAGCGCGAGCCGGTGCACCTTCTCTGTCTGCTCTAGGTAATTCCCCGCCACCTCCCGGTCGGAGACGATCGTCCCGTTCACCTTCTCCGGCGGCCAGGTGGCCCACATCCCGAAGACGTCAACACGTTGACCTTTCTCCGTCAGCATGTTCCAGATCGCCGGCACGCGGCGCTCGTCGCTGGTGATCGGCTCTTTCTCGCCGGTCAGCGGATTGAAGCGGGTGAAGTCGAGAATGCGATGCTCCAGCGGCGGGACGCCGGTCATCATCGTCGTCCAGACCAGCGGCGACAGCGGCGGATGTTGCGTCAGCAGCACACGCTTCTCGCCTGCCGCGACGATCCGCCCGAGGTTCGGCATCGTGCCGTCGGCGATGTAGCGGTCGAGAAGCTGCCAGTCGGCGCCGTCGAGTCCGATGAAGATGACGTGTTTCGGGACCGGTCCATTTGACCGATGGCAGGCCAGCAGCGTGAGCAGGATCACGGGGAGGAACCGGCGCGGCATGTACGTTTGAGTGTAATGCTCTCGCTCCTTCTCGCCACCGTCGTCACGATCGACGCAAGCGCCAACCGCCATCCGATTTCGCCGCTGATCTACGGCGTGAATTTCGCCACGTCGGAACAGCTCGAGGAGCTGAACGCGCCGCTGAATCGCCGCGGCGGCAACGCGACGACGCGCTACAACTGGCAGTCAAACGCGACGAACCACGCATCCGATTGGTATTTCGAGAGCCTCGAGGAGGAGAGCGGGATCGCGGGCGATGACGCCGACCGCTTCGTCGACGCATCGCACGCCGGCGGCGCGGAGCCGATGATCACCATCGGCATGCTCGGCTGGGTCGCGCGGCTCGGCAACAATCGCCAGCGGCTCGCGAGCTTCTCCGTCGGCAAGTACGGCTCGCAGACCGATCGCGACTGGCAATGGTTCCCCGACGCGGGCAACGGCGTGCGCGCTTCGGACGGCAAGCGCGTGACGGGCAACGATCCAAACGACGCGAACCTCCCAGCCGACGCGCTCTTTCAGCAGGCATGGGTGCGGCATCTCGTCGAAAGTGATGTGCATTGGTACATGCTCGACAACGAGCCGAGCATCTGGCACGAGACGCACCGCGACGTGAAGCCGTCGGGCGCGACGATGGAGGAGATGCGCGCGAAGACGATCGACTACGCGGCGCGCATCCGCGAGGCCGATCCGAGCGCGAAGATCTGCGGCCCGGAGGAGTGGGGCTGGCTCGGCTTCCTCTACAGCGGCGCCGATCAGCAGTACGCCGCGGCGCACGGCTGGAGCTCGTTCCCCGATCACGCAGCGCACGGCAATGTCGATTTCATCCCCTGGTACCTGCGCGAGACGCGCGGCAGTATCGACGCGCTGACCGTGCACTGGTATCCGCAGAGCGGCGAGTTCAGCGACGACACGTCGCCGTCGATGCAGGCGCACCGCAACCGCTCGACGCGATCGCTCTGGGATCGCAATTACAAGGACGAGTCGTGGATCGACACGAAGGTCTACCTCATCTCGCGACTGCACGAGTGGGTCGACGCGAGCGCGCCCGGCGTGCTGACCGGCATCACCGAATACAACTGGGGCGCCGAGCACCACATGAACGGCGCCACCGCCCAGGCCGACGTCCTCGGCATCTTCGGCCGCGAAGGCCTCGACCTCGCGAACCGCTGGACGACCCCCGCCCGCAACACGCCCGCGTATCTCGCGATGCGCATGTACCGCAACTACGACGGCGCCCACTCGACGTTCGGCGACGTGTCGGTCCGCGCGTCGTCCCCCGACCCCGATCACCTCGCGACGTTCGCCGCGACGCGCTCGTCTGATGGCGCGCTCACCGTGATGATCGTGGCCAAGGACGCATCAGGCACCGCGACCGTCGACCTCCAGCTCGCGAACTTCCCGTTCGCAACCGCGCAGGTGTGGCAACTCGCGAACGGCGCGATCGCGCGCAAGCCGGACGCGACGTCGCCGGCGATCATGGTGCCTGCGCCGAGCGTGACGTTGGTGGTGGTGCCGCGGGCGGGTGTCACGCGGCGTCGCGCGGCGCGGTAGCTAGGGTCCAGTGGGGGGACAGGTGCCCTCGCCTGTCGCTCCGACGTTATCGCGGATCGCTACACCGCGACCTTGACGCCCGGCGCAGCCGCTCCCGCAAGCATGCCCTCGACGCTCAGGTCGTCGTCGATTTCCGGCCAATGGATACCGAATCCCGCACCGGAGATGACGAGGTGGTTTCGCTGCTCAACGGTCGCGTGCAGCAGTCGCGGATACCAGGCAAGAGGGACACTCACCGTCCGTCCGTCGACAAGATCGACCGTGAGGCTATCCTCGTCCACCCGAACGGCTTTGATCCTCTCGCCGGCTTTAGGTTCCGAAGTACGCATCCCACTCCCTTCGCGTAACACCGTCGGCATTCGTCATCCAGCTTACTGCACCGGCACTCCATCACACCCCCATGTGAGCACCGGCACCCGCCCGCCCGCCCCCGGCGCCCCACAATCGCCGCGGGGAGAAGACATGCCGTTAATCATGGAGCCCTTTCGCATCAAGGCCATCGAGCCGATCCGCCTCACCACGTACGAAGAGCGCGAGCGCGCGTTGCACGAGGCGGGCTACAACGTCTTTCTGCTCGCAGTGATGACGTGATCGTCGATCTGCTCACTGACTCCGGCACCGGCGCGATGTCGGCGAAGCAGTGGGCGGCGATGTTCGAAGGGGACGAGTCGTACGCCGGCAGCCGCTCGTTCATTCGCTTCCGTGAGGTGGTGTCGGACCTCACCGGCTACAAGCACATCATGCCGGTGCATCAGGGCCGCGCGGGTGAGCGGATCCTTTTTTCCAGTCTGCTGCAGCCGGGCGACGTGGTCGTCAACAACATCCACTTCGACACGACGCGCGCGAACGTCGAGTACGCCGGCGCCGAGGCGCGTGACCTCGTGATCGCGGAAGGACGCGTGCCGTCGCTGCTGCATCCATTCAAGGGGAACATCGACCTCTTCGCGCTCGACGAAACGCTGCGCACCGACGGCGATCGCGTCGCGCTGGTGATGATGACGGTGACGAACAACTCCGGCGGCGGACAGCCGGTGTCCCTGGAGAACATCGCCGCGGCGGCGGAGATCGCGCATCGCTACGGGAAGCTATTCTTCCTCGACGCCTGTCGGTTCGCGGAGAACGCCTGGTTCATCCACGAGCGCGAGGCATCGCAGCGCGGGCGGACTCCGAAGGCGATCGCGCAGGAGATGTTCCGCCTCGCGGACGGCGCGATCTTCTCGGCAAAGAAGGACGGCCTGGCGAACATCGGCGGATTCCTGGCGCGGCTAGCCTGTCGCGGTCACTGTGCGGCTATCGGATCGTGAGCGCGCCGCCGATGCTGAGACATTTCAGCGCGACGTTCGAGCCGCGTTCGGTGCGTGCAACGGCGCACATGTGACGCCCGTCACCCCTGCACGTACCGCCGGTCATCAAGCGCCATCCTGTTGCAACCTAACATCGCATCAGACTGTTGAAAGGAGCTTAAACCCATGAAAACCCTCAAACTGACGCTCGTCGCCCTGATCGCGATCTCTTTCGTTGCCATGCCGGTCTTCGCCGACGGCGCCGCGACGTACACTGCCAAGTGCAAGATGTGCCACGGTGCGAGCGGCGAGAAGAATTTCCCCGACCTGTCGAAGAGCGAAGTCGACCTGACGAAGTCCGTCACCGACGGCAAGGGAAAGATGCCGGCCTACAAGACCAAGCTCTCGGTTGACGAGATCAAAGGCGTCGTCGCCTACATCAAGACCCTCAAGAAGTAACCGCACACGCCGGGAACGGAGGAAGCACCTCAATGCCTGATCGCCCCAAGGCGCCCAGCCTCGCCCGCAATCTGATCAGCACGATCGGCGCGGCCATCGCGGTCATCGCGATTGCGAACATCATTTTTCTCGTCATGGCCGACGCCACCGGCGCCCACAATCCGTATGTCGGCATCTTTGCCTATGCCGTCGTGCCGGGCGTGATGATCTTCGGGATGCTGCTGTTCATCATCGGCATCCTCCTGGAGCGCCGGCGCCGCCACAAGATGGGCGAGGCTTCCCGCTACCCCGATATCGATCTCAATGATCCGCGCGTGCGCCGGGCCACGATCATTACGGTGGCCGGACTGATTTTCTTCGTCACCATCAGCATCCTCGGGAGCTATCAGGCCTATCACTACACCGACTCCGACGCCTTCTGCGGAACGGTCTGTCATTCGGTCATGCATCCGGAGTACACGGCGTACAAGCAGTCGCCGCACGCGCGCGTAGGCTGCGTCGGCTGCCATGTCGGCGAAGGCGCCGGGTGGTATGCGCGCTCGAAGTTGTCGGGCTCTTATCAGCTCTATTCGGTCGCCTTCCACAAGTATCCGCGGCCGATCCAATCGCCGGTGGAGAATCTCCGTCCGGCCCGCGAGACGTGCGAGCACTGCCACTGGCCGGAGAAATTCTTCGGCGCGCAATTGAAGGTCTTCACCCATTTCGGCTACGACGAGGTCAATACGCCGCGCGAAATCCGCATGCTGATCAAGACCGGCGGCGGCAGTCCGAGCGGCGGACTGGTAGCCGGCATCCACTGGCACATGTTCAATGAGAACGAGATCCAATACCTGGCCAGCGACCGCCAGCGCCAGAAGATCGAATGGGTGCGCACTCGCAATCGCCGGACGGGCGAGGCCCACGAGTTCACGGCGCAGGACACGAAACTGACGCCGGCCCAGATCGCCGCGGCGCCGAAGCGGACGATGGATTGCGTCGATTGCCACAATCGCCCGACGCACATCTACGTCCCGCCCGACAAGTCGGTCGATCGCGCGCTGCTCGCCGGAACCATCGACCGTTCGTTGCCGTTCATCAAGCAGCAGGCCGTCGACGCGATCTCCGCCGACTACAACACGACGGGAGAAGCGGTAAAGAAGATCGAGCAGCAATTGCGCGCCTACTATCAGAAGACGTACCCCGACCTGTACGCGTCGAAGAAAGCGCAGATCGACCGTGCCATCGCCACGTCGAAGGACATCTTCCAGAAGACCCGTTTCCCGGAGATGAAGGTCGACTGGAGAACGCATCCCGACAACATCGGCCACTTCTATTTCACCGGCTGCTTCCGCTGTCACGACAATCAGCACGCGGACAAGGCGGGGAAGACGGTGTCGAAGGACTGCCACATCTGTCACGACGTCCTGAGCGAGGCCCAGGCCGGCACCCCGATGTTTGAGCAGCCGAAGAACGAGTTCCAGCATCCGGTCGACATCGGCGATCTGCAGGCCATGACCTGCGCCGATTGCCACAGCGGCAAGTCGATGTGAAATTCAGAGCAGAGAGCGTCATTCGCACGACCCCCGAGCGGCTCTTCGCCTTTCACGAGCTGCCCGACGTGGTCGATCGTCTGATGCCGCCATGGGAACGGGCGCGCGTGATCGAGCGCGCGCCCGACCTCCTCCCGGGCCGCCGCGCCGTCGCCGAGGTGCGGGTGTTCTTGTGGTTCTCCATGCGCATCGAGTCGGTGCATACGGTCTACGACCCGCCGCACCGCTTCGAGGACGAGCAGGTGCGCGGCCCATTCCGCCGCTGGCATCACAGTCACATCATCGAGCCGCACGCCGAGGGGGCTGTGCTCATCGACGACGTCGACTTCGAGCCGCCGCTGGCGTTTCTGTCGGGATGGATCGTGAAGCGGCGGCTGCGGAGGCTGTTCGAGTACCGGCATCGCGTGACGCGGGAGTGGTGCGTACACTGAAGTGATGCGGAAGCTCGTTCTGATCGCTGCTCTCTTCGTGGCGTGCGCATCGAAACCGCCGATGTTCGTGGAGCCGTCGATCACGGTCGCGCGACTCCCGGAGCTCGGCGAACGTCTCTCCGATCTGCCGCCGACGAACGTCCGGACCATGGCCGCATCGGCGCAGATGTGGCCCGCGTATGAGACGAAGGTGAATGGCATCGCGTTCGAGATTGGAGTGGATAGCCAGTCGCGCGTCCGCTTCATCGCGACGACCGACAAGTCGTTCGCATCGCCGGAGGGTTTGCACCCCGGCGACGCCATGGCCGCCGCAATCAATGCAGCCCCGGGCGAAACGGTCACGCTCGAGCGTGGATGGGGCAACTACATCCTGCTCCCCTCGGGCTGGTACGCGTTCATCGACGATTCCCACGTCGATGCGTCGGGCAAATACGACCTCAATCTCGGGACGCGACCTCTCGGCAGCAACGCCGTCATCTCGATGTTCTTCAAGCGGGGCTGACCGTCGATGCGCCGCATCGTGATCGGATTAGTCGCCGTGCTGGTCCTCCTCGGCGTCACCTCCGGCATCGTCCGTAGTCTCATGCCCGCCACGCTCGGGGAGCATGCGGAGCCGGTTCGTATGCGTCTCCTGCACGCGCTGCATCGCGACGATCCGCATTCGGACGTGCGCGCGGCGGAAATCCGACGCGTGGAGGGGCGCTTCGCCGCGCATCCGACGGTCATCTTCCTTCACGCTTTGTCCGGTGCCCTTTTCCTGATGCTCGCGCCGCTGCAGCTCCTGCCGAACTTCAGAGCGCGGCACGTCGTCCTCCATCGCCGCAGCGGCGTGATGCTGATCGCCATCGGCATCGTCACGGCATGCACCGGTTTTTACTTCGGCGTGTTGCATCCCGCCGCGGGAACAGGCGAGGTGATCGTGATCGCGCTCGTCTCAGCGCTGTTCCTCTGGTCGCTCGCCCGCGCCGTCGCGGCGATCCGGAAGCGGCGCATTTCCGCGCATCGTCACTGGATGATCCGCGCGTTCGCCGTCGCCATCGGGATCTCGACGGTGCGCATCGTGGCGATGACCGCCGACTTCTTCCTGACGCCGGCCGGCTTCACGCTGGTCGAGATCTTCGTGTTGTCGCTCTGGGCAGGGTGGGGCATCACGATCGCGGCCGCGGAGCTCTGGATCAGGAGTCAGCGCGACTTGATCGGTTGACTGACTCTGAACACATGTCCGTCCGGATGGCGGACGTGCATCTCGCGCACGTTCCACGGCATGTCGGCCGGCGGCCAGGTGATCTCCAGTCCCTGTTCGATGCAACGGCGGTGAACCGCGTCGACGTCTTCGACCCAGACCGACATCCAGACGCCCTTGTCGCCCGACTGATCGCCGGCCGGTCCGAACGTCATCGCCGCCGCGCCCCGCCCCCGCCCACCCTGCCCGTCCTCACAAAGGAAGATCTCGCACTGGCCGGAACAGACGCCGCCGAAGGCAGGCGGCGTGCCCCAATCCCAACCCTTCTCCCAGCCGAATTTCTCGAACCAGGCGAAGCTTTCCTGAATGTTCGACACGTTGAGGATCGGGTTCATGCGATGTGCGTACATGACGCAAGCTTATACGCCCTCCACCGCCTCCCTGATCACCGCCGCGCGCGTGGTGAGCAGCCGCTCGAGATAGCGCCGCAGCACGAGCTTTTCCGCGATCACGCCGAGGATGGAGAGCGGGGCGGAGAAGGCGAGGACGTCGGTCATCGTCGTGATGCCGGCGTCGCTGATGAAGAAATGATCGTGCACGAACGATTTGAACGCGCCGCGCTGCATCGCGTCCTGAAAGTAGCGCGGGCGATCGAACGCGGTGATCTTCGAGGTGAAGTGCTGCGTGATGCCGAAGTGACGAGCGCGCCAGGTCACCTCTTCGCCGAGCTCGATGAGGCCCGACGTCCGTCCTGCGACCGCTCGCTCGTTCGTGTGGGCGAGCGATCTCAGGTGCAGGTCGAGATCGCGCGCGGCGTCGAAGCAGCGCTCGATCGGCGCATGCATCGGCGTGGCGATGGTGATCGTCTCCACCTCAGGCCCAGAACTTCCACCACGGCCGCGGCTTCCATTCGGACAGCTCGTCCGTCCAGGTGATGACCGGCGGCGAGGCGATGAGGTCGTGCGGCGATGAGCCGGCGTTTAGCGCCTGATTGACCGCGTCGAGCTCCGAGCTGAGGCAGGCGATCGCCGTGAACGCATCGCCGCCGATCTCCTTCAGGATGATCGACGCGAGGTACGCGGAGGCGACGAAGAACGGCTCGTCGCTTAGTGCGCGCTCTTCCTGCGTTCCGTCAGCGCGCAGCCGGATGTAGGTGTCGCTCAACGTGACGCCGGTGTCGGCGAGGATCTCGCGCGCGAACGCGAGCGGGATGAAGCGCACCGCCATCTCCGCCTCGGCGCGCGAGAGTCCGTTGCGAATCAGCCACGCGCGGCGGATGTCCTCGTCGATCGTTCCGTACTGCACCAGCACCGGCACCGCGCGGCGAATCGCTGACCCGAGGTCCATCGCGGTATGGTAGCCGGAGAGATGATTTCCGATCGCGCACAGCGCTACCTGGCGACGCTGGAGCGGCGGCCATCGGTGATGGACCGGGCGCGCATCGAAGGGGCCTTCGCAACCGCCGGGATTCCGGTCATCGAGCCTCTGGTCGACTTTCAGCTGACCTTCGGCGGATTCGTGCAGCGGTACGGTTTCAACGAATTCGTGTGGGGCATTCTCCACTCCCGTCCCGGACGCGATTCCGCCTTCGAGCGCGATCGCCTCCACGTGCTCCGCCGCAAGGAAGAGGTATTCGTGACCTGCGCCGACTGCCATCGCTCGGACCACTGGTTCCTCGATGTAAGCGGCGCGTTGTACTGGTGTTTCGCGCCGCCGGTCGCGGTGTCGTTTGCGACGAAGATCGAGCGCGACGCGATCGCCGAGTCGCTGGACGGAGCGCAGAGATTCGCTCCGTCGATGCCGGCGCCGGAACTGATCGCCGCACTCGTCCCGCACATTCAGGCGGGACTGATCGCGGAGGCATCGGACGCGTACGAAACGCTCTACATGCACGACGGCATCTACGCGGCCGTGAAAGAGGACGACATCATCGTCTTCGTCTACGACGAGCGCGGCCGGTCGTTGCTGTCGGCGTTGGCGATCCGCTGACTGATCGCCATGATGTTCCCCTCGCTGTCCTTGAACCACGCCGTCTTCGCGCCGCCGCCGGTGGCGATGCTGTTCTCGGTTTTCATCTGCGGCATGTCGTACTCCTCGAACACGACGCCGCGCGACTTCAGCTCGGCGACCTCTTTCTCGACATCCTCCACCGCCCAGAACGCGGTGCTCGCCTTCGACGTCCCGGCGCCCGGGGACGGATACATGAAGACCCACGTGCCGCCGCCGCATTCGTAGATCACGCCGCCGGCGTAGACCTCCTTCGGTGTCAAGCCAATCTTTTCCTCGTAGAACTTGCGCGCGCGCTCGACGTCGGCGACCGGGATGTAGGGGACGATGGGAGAACTGCTCAGCATTGAAATCCTCCAGGTACTCCGTTGATGATGCGATGCGATATGCACGCCGACCAGGCGCCGTACCGCGCGTTCTATGACGACTTTTACGATTACGAAGGCGCCGATTTCTACGACGACCTCGTCCGCCCCTGGCTCCGGCAACAGGATGGCGAGCGGCGCTGGCTGGAGGAGCTCGGCAAGCGTCGCGGCAATCCGATCCCGGACGCATCGGTCGAGGATCTCTGGCGGCTCTACGCGTTCTCGCGGATCGTCGACCTCGTCCTGACGCACGAGCGATTCGCGGAATTCATGGAGTCATTCGGCCTGCAGCGGATCGGGCGCGAGGAGTTCCATCCGTTCTTTCACGAGATCGTCTCCGTCGGCGAGGCGCGCGAGCAGTGGCCGGGATACATGCTCGGCAATCTGATGATCGTCAGGGCGGGGCGCGGAATCGAGCCGCGGCCGGAGATCACGAAAGAGATCGCCGAGACATCGACGCTCTATTGGACCTGGAACCGGAAGCACCGTCCGACGAACGATCTCTCCGCCGGCTGGGGAAGCAATTCACAATGGCGCACGACGTTCCGCCGCGACTATGCGATCGATGGCCGGCTTCACTACAACGTCGATCGATCACAGAAAAGAAAGGACGACGACCTCGATTCTTCCGAGCGGCTCGAGATCCTGCGGCAACGCTGCTTCGTCCGCTGTGCGAAGCCCGACGACGATCTCTGGCCGTACGACTACACGCATCAAGAGGAACTGTGACCCTCGTAATGCCTTCTCCCCCGTGCGCGGGGGAGAAGGAGGGGATGCGGCTTACGGCAGTTTGACGAAGCGGCCGAGGAACGCGCGGGCCGAATCGGTGTCGAGGCGATAAATCACGTTCGTCGCCTTGCAGAGCGAGTCGCCGGTGATCGTCGTGCCGGCGACGATGTTCGTCTCCGTGCGGCTCGCGCCGAGGAAGTTCGGGCCGCCGGAATCGCCGTAGCAGGTGCCGCCGTCGCCGGTGTGGATGTTCTGCGAGAGGCGCAGCCACGCCGGGTTGATCGCGTTGAGACTGCTCGTGACGTACTCGCGCGTGTCGAGGTACGCGATGACCGGACCACCCGGCTGATTGACCGGCTCCTGGCCGCCGTAACCGACGGCGGTGAACGGCGCATTGACGCTCAGCGAGCCGAGCGAGCCGGCGGCCGGAAGGCGCGCGGGCGTGAGGCCCTTGACCGCGCTGTCGAGGACGACGACGGCGATGTCATGCGGATCGTCCTGCGCCTGGTTGTAGAGCGGATCGGCGTAGTACGTGCCGGAGAGGAGCTTCGACTTCGAGCTGAACTTCCCGTCGAACGTCACGAAGACGCGCGTCGTGCCGAGGTCGCAGTGCGCGGCCGTGAGGAACACGTTCGGGGCGATGAGCGTGCCGGAGCAGTACGGATACGTGCCGGAAGAGAACTGGCCGACGAGAGCGCCGACCTCGGGATGCAGATTCCCATCCTCGGTGCCATACGTGATGGCGAAAACGGGAAGGGCGAACAGCACGAGCGCAGCGGTGAGAGAGACGATGCGGGACATCGTGGGAGGCCTCCTTTGATTTTTTGGTCGCGGGAGTGTACTTAATTCAGGAAGGAGTTACCAGTGCGGGCGCGCGGGCTTTGCCTCATTACAATGACCATTCGCACTATTCGCATCGAATGGACACGCGCCTCGCTGAGGGAACCATGAAAGTCATCATTGAATACACCATTCTTCACGGCAGGCCGTTGGAGAAGGGACAGACTGCGAAAGGCGTTCGCGCTATCCACGACCAACAAACCGGTCCGGGCGCTCACGCCGACTTCCCGGTGCAACGACTGGAGTACGGCGTCGAAGATGGGTCGGATGCGGCGCGCACAATCTGTGAGTTGCTCGGCCTGACTCAGCCGGTGAAAGGGTCGTAGAGGTATTCGTAAGGAGGCCATGCAACGGAAATTCTTCGAAATGAAGTTCTTCGAGACATACCACTTCACGACGGTCGTCGATTCCGTGATCGCCGATCCGTGGAGCCGATTGCGCGCGCTCGAGGGCTTCTGGAGCGACGGCCACGAACGGTTCGTCGAGCCGTTTCCGAAGTACACGGCATTGCACCAGCTGATCGCGTTCATCGTCACGGAGCAGTTCATCGACGCATCGACGCCCGTCGACTACCTCAAAAATCAACCCGACGTATCGACGTGGATCGAGACAGGTCTCCGGCGGTACGCGATCGATCACCTGTCGCTCTCTGATTGGATGTCTCAGACAGAAATCGCGTCGGCCGATCTGACGCAGGATGACGTCGACTCCTACCTTGACGAGTTGGTGCTGGTCGGCGATGTCGAGGAGCTTGCGTCAAACGTGGTCGAAGAGGTCTTCTTTCACCTCTTTGGAAACCGTTCCTGTCTCCTCGCTTTCAACGAGTTGATGGCGAAGATGGTCATCAACGACATCGGACCAGACCAGGTGGACGCCGTGCACGCTTTGTACTTTGCGTCGCCCGGCGTCCTGCGACGCATCGATCTACCGGAATGGGTCAAGCATGCGGTGTTCTTCCGCGACAGGGGGATGTGCGCCCTGTGCCAACGCGACCTTTCGCGGCTTGTCACGATCGAGCCGGAAGAGAACTACGATCATATGGTGCCGCTGTCTCGCGGCGGCCTGAACGATGTTACGAACATTCAACTGCTCTGTTCTCCGTGCAATCTCTCCAAGAGCGACTCGGAAGGTGCTACGTCGTCCCGTTATGAACGGTGGTTCTGAGGGTCTGTCATGCCACGCCGGAAAGGCCCGACACGAATGCGATGGGTCACTTGGGACTATTGCAAATCGATTGTTACCGGTTCGGTTGCTGGCCTCAGCAACCGGTAACCGGTAACCGCCGTCAGGCGACGAGCGCCCTCGGCTGATACGTACACGTCGGATCCGATTCGAAGATGTCGCCGGTCAGCGACCAGGCCCTCGAGCGCGATCCGCCGCACAGCTCGCGGAACTCGCAGATGCCGCACTTTCCCTTCAGGTTCGCGTTGTCGCGCAGGCTCGTGAAGAGATTGCTGTGGCGGTAGATGTCGACCAGCGACTCCTTCTTCACGTTCCCCGCTTTCATCGGCAGGAAGCCGCTCGGGAAGACGTCGCCGATGTGGCTGATGAAGACGAAGCCCTTCGCCTCGTTGACGCCTTTCGGCGCGCGCGTGATCGCGGTCTGCATCTGCACGCCAATCGGGCGCTGATGCATGAAGACCGTCGACGCGTCGATGAGTCCCGTCTGCGGATCGATGAGGTGATCGGTATCGCCGACCATCTGCTGCAGCACGTACCGCCGGTAGTGCATCGCCTCGGTGGTCCGCACGTTGTACTTCACGCGCTTGCTGATCGCGTAGAGGTCGCCGAACAGCGTCTCGACTTCCTCGGGAAGGATCATGTCGCCGCTCTTCGCACGTCCCGTGGGGACGAGGAAGAAGACGCTCCACATCACGATGTTTTCGTACTTCGACAGCAGCTCGGCGAGCTTCGGCATGTCGGGCGCCGTGCGCTTGCTCACCGTCGAATTGATCTGCACCGGGATGTCGTTGTCGCGCGCCGCTTCGATGGCGCGGATGGTGAGGTCGAACGAGCCGGGGACGCGGCGGAACTGATCGTGATCCTCGCGGTGGTAGTGATCGAGTGAGATCGCAAGACGCGTCACGCCGTGATCCTTCATTTTGCGGATCGCTTCCGGCGTCAGCAGCGGCGTCGCCGACGGCGTGACCGACGGCTCGAGACCGACGCTCTTCGCGTAGGCGATCGTGTCGTAGATGTCGGCGCGCTTGAGCGGATCGCCGCCGGTGAGCACGAAGACTTTCGGATTCAACTTCGCGACGTCATCGATCAGCCGGAACCCTTCCTCGGTCGACAGCTCGAACTGCGAGCGCCGCGACTGCGCGGCCGCGCGGCAGTGCACGCACGCCAGGTCGCACGCGCGGGTCGTCTCCCAGATGGTGACGAAGGGACTGACGTTGAAGTCGATCGATTTTGGGTCGTGCATCAGAGCAACCCTCTCTTCTCCGCCCACTCCCGATACGCCGCCGGCGCCACCTCGCTCGGCTTGATCTCCGCGCGGCCGCCCCAGTAGACGTTGGTGTAGTCGAGGCCGATGCCGGAGTCGACGAGGTACTGATCGATGGCCGCCTTGTGCGCCATCACCTGTTCCTTCGTCTCGCCGTGCGCGACGGCCATGATGTTGACGTTGTTCAGCTCCGGACCGGCATCGCGCCAGTAGCAGTGGGTCAGGATGGCGAAGCGTCCGATCTCGCGTCCCGCTTCGATCTCTTTTCCTTTCGGCACCGCCCAGTGGAAGAGGCCATTGAACGACTGCACGCGCTTGTGCTCGAGGAACGTCGAGAAGCGGCCGATGACGCCGCGCTTGTCGAGACTCGCGGCGACTTCGAGGAACTCCTCCAGCGGCAGCCCGGCCTCGGCGGCGCGTGCGCGCCAGAGGTCGGTGCTGATCTCGGCCGGTTTGAAATCGCGCTTCAGCGCGACGAGCACCTGCCAGTCGCGCGCGTCGAGGTCGACGATCGCCGGCGACATATCCATCGCCGGCTTGTCGGCCTTCTCGCCGACCTGCATGTTCTTGCGGCGCATGTGGCCGACGCCGAGGACGAAGGCGCGGAGCGCGGGCATGATGCGGTACTTCTCGGCGCCGATCGCGTCGCGCAGGTAATCGCAGTGCTTCTCCAGCGAGAACTCCGACGGCACCTTGATCGTCGTCCAGAGCGGCCAGTGGTTCTCGCCGAACTCGGTGTTGCGGATCACGACGTGACCGGAGAACGGATCCTCGGTCGCGAGAAACCTGAATCCGGATTCAAGTTTTTCGGGCGCGATCTTCCACGCGATCAGCGCGCCCTGCGCGAGGTTCGTGGCGAGGAGCGTCTGCCGCACGCGGCGGACCGTGCCGTCGTTCAGCATCGCCTGGATGCGCTCGATCACCACGTCGACCGGCAGGCCGGAGCGATTGGCGATCTCCTGCATCGGATTGCGCGCGAATCCCTGGATCTGATCCTCGGAGATTTCGAGGATCGTGCGGTCGGTGTCATTGATGCTCAGCGTCGCCGTCGTCATTTCGCGATCTCCGACTGCGTCAGATAGCAGGCCGGGTCTTCGGCCCAGTAGTCGCTGTAGGCCCCCTCGGCGCGCGCGCGGAAGTTGCCGTTGCAGACGTTCAACCATTTGCAGCTGGCGCAGCGGCCGCGCAGATGATCCTTGCGGTTGCGCAGCCCTTCGAGCAGCGAGACGTGCGGATCGGTCCAGATCTCCGAGAACTTCCGCTCGCGGATGTTGCCGACGGTGTGGTGCTGTGTGAACTGATCGGGATGGACGAAGCCGAACGAATCGATGGCGCCGATGGCCACGCCGGTGCGGTTGCCGCCGTTCTTCATCACCAGGTCGTATGCCGCGGGGGCGCGCAGCGGATCGTTCTCGAGGAGCCAGAGGTAGATGAACGGGCCGTCGGCGTGGTTGTCGACAGTCATCACTTCGACCTCGCGTCCTTCGGCATTCCACTTGTCGACCTGGCGGATCAGCTTGTCCATGAAGATCCGCTTCTGGTCGTTCGGCAGGTCGATGCCGGAGAGGTACGCGCCGCGGCCGGAGTAGACGAGGTGGTAGATGCAGAGGCGGCCGATGTCTTCGTCCTCGACCACTTTGAAGATGGCGTCGATGTCGTTGACGTTCTGCGAGGTCAGCGTGAAGCGGAGGCCGACGCGGATGTCGTACTTGCGGCAATTGCGAATGCCTTTGAGCGTCTCTTTGTACGCGCCGGCTTTCGCCCGGAACTTGTCGTGGTTCTCTTCCTGGCCGTCGATGGAGATGCCGCAGTACGTCACGCCGATTTCTTTCAGGCGCTTCGCCTTGCTCTCGTCGATCAGCGTGCCGTTCGTGGAGAACGTGACGCGGATCCCTTTGCTCGTGGCGTATTCGGCGAGCTCGAGGATGTCGGGACGGATCAGCGGCTCACCGCCGGAGATGAGCAGGGCCGGGACGTTGAAGTCGGCGAGGTCGTCGATCATCACCTTCGCCTCTTCGGTCGACAGCTCGCCCGGGAACTTCGACTTCTTGGCCGAGGCGTAGCAATGGACGCATTCGAGATTGCAGGTTTTGGTCGAGTTCCAGACCACGACCGGACCGCTGCCGGTCCGTGTGCCGTGCTGCTGCTTGGATGAGCTGGAGTCGTACCGGAGCCGGTCGCCGAAGTACGACGGGCCGCCGAGAAGTTTGGTCACGCTGATCATTCGAACCTCCGAATGTGATGATCGTTCCGGGGTGGAACATGGCGAGGTGCGGTGGGGCACGGGAGGATGTGTTGGTCGTCACACGTTGGGCGTTGGGCGTTGGCCGTTGGCCGTTCGCAGGGGCTACAGCCAACGGCGAACGATCAACAGCCAACGATTTCCTCCTGGCCCCCGTAACCATCTCCATGCTGCTCGCCTTCACCTTCCTCTGCGCGCTGCACGTTGCGTCACCAGCCGTGGCGCTCGCCGCCGATGACCGCGGCGTCGCCGGAGCCTGGGTAGACCATGGCCGGATTTATGTGACGCGCGTCGATGCGCAGGGCAACGTCATCGGACCGGCGCGCAAGATGCCGCTCTCCTCGGAGAAGTCACTTGAAGCGAGCTGCCCGTCGATGGCGAAGTCGCCGTCCGGCAGCGGCTTCACGCTCGCGTGGTTGGAGGAATCGCAGAACGATGTGCTCGCGATCTACACGCGCCTCGATGCGGAGCTGACGCCGGAGCCGCCGACGATGCTGACGTCGACGGCCGCCTCGCTGCTTCAGTCGCCGGTCATCGTCCGGTCCGGCGCATCGACCTGGATCACGGCGAACAATCTCGTCTGGCAACTGCGCGCCGATGGCACGCTCGACGTGCCGCTGCAGTCGGCGCTGCCGGCGAGCGACATGGTCGCGAACGCTCCCTGGCCGCGCCTCGTCGGAGCGACGAGGGCGGTGAGCAGCTACACCTGTTCGACGAGCCCCGGCTGCAGCGCGGCCAGCGGCCCGTTCAGGGGCTATTGCTATCCGTATCCCGGCTGCCGGTTCGATACCTCGAAGGGTTATGCGCTGAAGTTCATGGCGATCTACACGACGTTCCAGGCCGTTCCGTTCACGTTCGAAAGCGAGGCGCAGCCGGCGATCGCGAGCGACGGCCGCGACGTGTTGATCGCGTGGTTCCTGGGAACGCAGGTCACGGGCGGCCAGGTCGTGGTCGATCGCTTCAGCGATCTGGTGAACTTCGATGTGGTGACCCGGCATCCGCAGGAGATCGGGACGTTCGGGCCGGACAACATGCCGGTGCGCCCCGACGTCGCGACGGATGGCGAGCGATACGTCATCGTCTGGCAGACCAGGACGCCGGCGCTCGATCACGACGTCGTCGCCGTTGCCCTCGATCGAGCAGGCCACGTAACGCGCTACACGATCGCGTCGTCAGCGGATGACGAGCGCAACCCCGCCGTGATCGCCACGCGTCCCGGCGCGTTCCTCATCGCGTATGAGAAGATCAGCGGCACAGATCGTCAGATTGCCCACCAGTTCATCACGTTCGATGGACGCTCACGCTCGGTGAGGTAGACGCTCTTCATCACGATGTCGTGTTGCCCCCAAGTGCTTCCTGCGGTCTGTGCGACTGTCCGTCCTCGAATGACCACTGTGCCAGCAGTAGCGTCAGAGCCACCATCATCAGCATGACCACGCCTGAGACGTGGGAGAAGCGGAGTTGGTCGCTCGGCGTCATGATCGAGAGTGTGCTGACGGTACTTTCGAAATCATTGATGCCGACGCTTCGGTCTTTTGACGCGGGCCGAGGTGTGATCATGATCGAGTAGGAACCTGCGGGGACGATTCCGCGAGTTACCGGCTCGAATCCACCGGTTTCGTAGAGGGAGCGGCAGGCCTGCATCTCAATATTGCCTTTGAGGATGTTGACGGTAGACGTTCCGCTGTTTTTGGCGATCACCAGAGTCCGCTGCGGCAGATTCAGTATGAATTCGCCGTAGTCCAGCTTCGGATCGATCAGCGACGTGAACATGTTTGCCGACGGAAGCAGCAGCAGGCTGAGGAGGCCTAGAACCCACTTCACAAAATGCGGCACGCTGAAAAGCCGCGCCGGCGTTGCTTCATCGTCAGTCTCGGACATTTGCCCTCCTTACCAGACCGGCCGAAACCGTGATGAGCGCACAAATCAGAGCCGACGTGCCGGTTAGAAACGACAGCAGGAACAGCCGGTCGAAGCGTACGAGGATTAGGTGATAGACGAAGGCAAAGCCCGCGATTGCGAGGAATGTCGCCCACAGGAGGTATCGCGGCTGCTCCGGCAGCCATCGAAATGCCGCCGGCCAGACCGCACGACAGAGAGCCAGAGCCGGAAGTAGCAGTAGCGATCCGATGAAAATGCCGATCGCACTCACCGAGTCGAAGTCCATCTGCGTCGACAGAATGATTGCGATGAGCACAATTGTCGACAACGTGGAGCGTCGAAAGCGCGGCGGTTCCTGATGAAAGCCGACCTGCAGCACGATCAAGAGTAGCGTGTCGATCGTAGTGAAGATCATGGCGAAAACGGCGGCTACGAAGATGCACGACACGATCGCATGCTGTGACATGAAGAATGCGACTGCCTCCAGTGCGTAGCTCGACGGCGAGCGCAGCGTCAGTTGGGCCGAAAGGAACGCGCCAAAGAACGCGCCGACCATCAGCACCACGCAAATGGAGACGAGGCTGGCCACCACGAAGCCTCGGTATGTCGCAGCCGTCTTGTTGTGCGTTTCGAAGCGTAGGCGTGCGTAGAAATCGATCGCCGCCAGGAACCACGCCGTGCCGAACAGCACAGCGCCGGCAAGGTTAAAACCATTGAGCAACGTCTGCGGCGCGAAATCGCTCAACAGACGGCCGGGGTGAACTGAACCCGATACGGTCACGATGAGCAACGCGATCATGAAGATCACCAGGACGGTCATCTGCACCGTATCCGCGGCGAGCACGGCGCGGAAGCCACCGAGGTGCAGATAGCGAGAGACGACGAACGTCAGAAGGATCAGAAAAAGCGCCACGACGCCGGCATTGCCGAGAAGTGTGTAAAGAACCAGACGGCTGACGGCCAGCTCTTCGACGAGCAGCCCGAAATAGATGAGCGAATAAAGACGAACAATGTCTTGAAAATCTTCCGGTCGGGCTATTCCCTGCTTCAGGAGTGCAAGAAGCGGGTTGCCGGCGTCCGGCGATGTCAGGAGGTTGGCGGCGTGGAGGCGCCGGGTGATTGCGAACATCAGCGGGCCGGCGATGAGGAAAATCAGAAGCCCGACGACGGCGACCCAGCTGCGAAACACGGCGCCGTAGATGAATGTCGCGCCGAAGAAGTATGTCACGGAAAAAACCGCCCCCGTGTTGCTCGCCAATGACTGGCCGCGGCCGAGCGCGTTGAAAAGATGACTGGCCTCGCCGGCATATGGAGAACGCGTGCGATAGGAGTAGTAGACGCTGAGCATACTTAGCGCGAGCAGAATGCCTGCAGCGCTGAGCCCCAGCAGTTCGCGTAAGGTTAGAGTCATGCTCGTAGACCGACGAATACGAAGCTGCGTTGATCTTATCGCGGATCGCTGAATTCTGCGGGCGTTCTGTAGTTCCGGAGATCATTGGGCGGATAACCCTCCTCGGAGCTATCGCACGATTCACGGCGTCCGAACGATGTATCCCGTATCGTCGCTGCGAACACAATCCGCACGCGCCCTAACGCTCCGCTGGATTGGCCTCCTTCACAACGGCCGCACGTAAATCTCGCGCCCGATCTCGTCCTCGACCGCGATTGACGTCTGCCCGCAACTGAGCACGACGCTCGGCTTCCGTTCCAGCAACCTCACCTCACTTCCCGGCACGAGTCCGAACGATGCGAGGCGGCTGACGCGCGCGAGCGATTTCGGGGCGATGAACACGACCGTAGCGCTTGCGCCGATCGGGAGATCGACCAGTCGCGTGACCAGCGGCTCGACCTTGCGCGAGTAGACCTTGCAGCACGAGCCCTGGGGGATCGGCTTGCCGTGGGGGCACGCGGGGGGGTGACCGAGGAATGTGCAGACGCGGTCGACCACGCGCTCGGTCAGCATGTGCTCGAGCTCGCACGCCGACTGTTCGGCGTCGTGCGCGTCAACTTCCAGCACCTGCGAAAACAGGATCTCCGCGAGGCGGTGGCGGCGGACGATGCCGCGCGCGCGCTCCTCGTCGTCGACGCTGTTGAACTCGACCGCGCGGCCTGCTTCCCGCGCATACCAGAGGCGCTCCAGCGCTTCGTCATCGGGCGGATGAATCATGGGTGAATGTCCTTTCCAGAAGTCGCGTGAGCCAGCCCTTCTCCACGAACTCGTATCCGCATCGCGGGCAGCGCAGCAGCGCGCAGCCATGCGACATCGGGCACGAGCTCGGGCACTTCGATTCCTCGAAGTCTGTGGCGCAGAGCGGGCATTCGTGCGTCACAGGCGCACTCCGAAGATTTTGATGGCGGCATTGAGCACGACGCCGATGCCGAACGAATAAAGAATGATGAACGCGGCCATGGCGAGGCCGGCACGGCGTCCGCGCTCCTTGAGCATCACCAGGAAGTTCGCCACGCACGGGATGAAAAGCGTGATGACGGTGAGCGCGACGACGGTCTGCGTCGGCGTGAGATTGCCCGCGCGCTGCATCGCGAACAGGCCCGCGGCGCCGTAGTCGCGGCGCAGGAAGCCGATGACGAACGCGTTCGACGCCTCGGCCGGCAATCCCAGTCCGCCGACGACGAGTGGCGCGAGCACGCGCTGAATCGCGGTGAGGAGCTTCAGCGCATCGAGGATGTAGAGCAGCAGCGTGCCGACGATGAAGAGCGGCACCGCCTCTTTGAGATACCACTCGGTGCGCGCGAGCACTTTGATGGCGATGTTCGACAGCTTCGGCATGCGGATCGGCGGGATCTCGAGGATGAAATCGCCGGTGTTGCCCGGGACGACCTTCGACGCCGCCCAGCCGACGAGGAAGATCGTGCCGATGGTGACGCCACCCCAGATGAAGATCGCGGCAGGCCCGAGCGGTCCGAGCATGGCCATGATCACGCCGAGTTGTGCGCTGCAGGGGACGCCGAGGGCGAGGAGGAGGGTGACGATCGTCGCTTCTTTCTTCGTCTCCAGGATGCGCGTCGTGAGCGTGGCCATCGTGTCGCAGCCGAGCCCGAGGACCATCGGCAGGACCGCCTTGCCGTTGAGTCCCATCTTGCGGAAGAGGCGGTTGAGCATCACCGCGAGACGCGGCAGGTAGCCGCTGTCCTCGAGCACGCCGAAGAAGAGGAAGAACGTCGTGACCACCGGCAGCACGATGGCGATGGCGTAGGTGAGGGCCATCGTGATCACGCCGTACGGACCGACGAGCAGGTCGCGGATGATTTTCGGCGTGTGGATGAAATCGATCGCCTTGATGGCGAGCGGATTGACGTAGTTCTCGAAGAGGCCGTTCTCCACCAGATCGACGAGATAGCCGGCGCCGAATTTTCCGACGAAGAGATACGCGATCCAGAGAACGAAGAAGAGGAAGGGGACGCCCCACATGGGATGGATGGAGATGCGTCCGATCCAGTCGCGGAAGCCGTTGCGGGCCCTGGTCGGCGTGGATGCGGCGGTGCCGATGAGCGCGTTGACCGCCGCGACGCGCGCGTTGGCGATGGCCACGCCGAGGGGGATGGGGAGGAGGGATTGGGCGCGCTCGCGGATTTCGTCGTAGCGCTCGAGGTTTTGGGGATCGAGATGCGGTTTGAGGGTTTCGTCGCCCGCGAGGATGGAGAGAGCGAGGCCCCGCGACACTCCTGATTCGGCGATCGCGTCTTCGATCGGTTGCGGATACGGCGCGTGAATCTTCGCCATCCGCGGCTGCAGCGCCTCGCGCTTCAGCTTCTCGATGTTCCACCGTTGCAGCGCCGAGGTCGCGACGACCGGGATGCCGAGCGTCTCGGAGAGCGCGGCGGGATCGACTTCGACGTCGCGCTCCTTTGCCTCATCGCTCATGTTCAGGCAAAGCGTGAACGGCACCTCGTACTCGGCGATCTGCAGCGACAGCAGCAGCGTGCGGCGGAGGTTCGACATGTCGCCGACCTGCACGACGTCGCCGCCGCGGCAGGTGAGGAGCATGTCGCGTGCGACGCGCTCGTCGTCCGACTGCGGGATCAATCCGTTCGTGCCCGGCGTGTCGATCACCTCGCGCGACTCGCCGCCGAGGACCGCTTTCGCCCGCGTGATCTCGACGGTGGTGCCGGGGTAGTTCGAGACGGTGACGTAACGGTTGGTCAGGCAGCCGAAGAGGAGCGACTTGCCGACGTTCGGGTTGCCGATGAGGAGGAGCGACTGCAGGTGTTGAGACATAGTCTCAGCGACTATGCGCTTCGCACGAACGCCGGCACATGACCGATGTCATGTCGTCGTGTGATCGTCCGCACATGGTCGCGTGACTCGCCTCATCGCCCGAAGTTCGTCCGCGGCGCATCGTTACGTTCCATGAGCGAAACCACTTTTTCCATCGTCGGCTCCGGCGGAGACGGCGCGGTGGCGGCAGGCGACATTCTGTCGATGGCCTGCGCCCGCGACGGGCTCCATGTCATCAAAACCGAGGCGTATGGACCGCAGATCCGCGGCGGCGAATCGTCCTGCACCGTGCGCATCAGCTCCTCGCGGATCTACGCGCAGTCCGATGAAGTCGACGCGCTGATCGTCTTCAACTGGGCCGACTTCGGGCGCTTCCGCAGCGAGATCTCGCTGTCGCCCGACGCATTCGTGCTGCACGAGGCGGACGACAAGGCGCCGGACGAGATCAGCTCCGGCGGCACGCGCCAGGTGGTCGCCGTCCCCTTCAACAAGCTCGCCCCCAAAGGCAAGAACATCCTCGCCCTCGGCATTCTGGCGGAGCTCTTCGGGCTGCCCGCCGGCGCGATCCGCGCGGCGATCGCGCAGCGCTTCGCCAGGAAAGCGCAGGCGGTGATCGATGCGAACCTCGCGGGATTCGATCGCGGCGTCGCGTATTGCAGCGAGCTGCCGAAGCCGGCGAAACGGCTCGTGTACGAGAAGGCTCCGGCGCAGTTGCTGATGTCGGGCAACGAGGCGAGCGCGGTCGCGGCGATCGACGCCGGCTGCCGCTTCTTCGCCGGTTATCCGATCACGCCGTCGTCCGAGATCCTCCACTTCCTCGCCGACTGGCTGCCGAAGATCGGCGGCTCGACGCTGCAGACCGAAGACGAGCTGGCCGCGATCGGCGCCGTCGTCGGCGGCTCGTTCGCCGGCGTGAAATCGATGACCGCGACCTCCGGCCCCGGCCTCTCCCTCATGGCCGAGATCCTCGGGCTCTCATCGATCGCGGAGATTCCGGCCGTCATCGTCAACGTGCAGCGCGGCGGTCCCTCGACCGGCATCCCGACGAAGAGCGAGCAGTCCGATCTGATGCACGCGCTCTACGCCAGTCACGGCGACACGCCGCGCGTGGTGCTCGCCTGCAATGACGTCGAGGACTCGTACCACGCGACCGTCGACGCCTTCAACATCGCGGAAGAATTCCAGGTGCCGGTCATCGTGCTGAGCGATCAGTCGATCGCGCAGCGGCGCGAGACGATCGCCGCCGAATCGCTGGAGCACGAAGTCGTCGAGCGCCGGCTGGCGCACGACCTGACGGAGTACAAGCGCTATCGCCTGACCGACGACGGCGTCTCGCCGATGACCGTTCCGGGTCAGGCCGGCGGGATGTATCAGACGAACGGTCTGGAGCACGACGAGCAGGGACGTCCGAATTCGATGCACATCGTGCACGAGCGGATGAACGAGAAGCGCTTCCGCAAACTCGACGCGATCGCGAAGAAGTACAGCAAGTTGTTCACGCGCTTCGGTCCCGCGAAGGCCGACATCGGCATCCTCTGCTGGGGGTCGTCGACCGGTCCGGTGCGCGAAGCGATCGAGCGGCTGAATGCGGAAGGGATTCGCGTGGCGGCGTTCGTGCCGAAGCTGCTGATGCCGCTCCCGCTGACGGAGCTGGAGAAGTTCATCAGCGAATGCGAGCAGCTCGTGGTGATGGAGCTCAGCTACTCGAAACAGTTCTACACCTACCTCCGGACGCAGGTCGATCTGCCGAAGAACCGGACGCACGTCTACGCGCGTTCGGGCGGCAGCGCACTGCGCGTGAGCGAGGTCATCGATCAGGTGAAGTTGTACGCGGAGGTGACGGCATGAACGGCTACTCGCCACTCAGTTACAAGACCGATCTGAAGCCGGTGTGGTGTCCCGGCTGCGGCGACTTCGGAGTGCTCAATTCGCTCTATCGCGCGCTGGCGGAGCTGAAGCTCGAGCCGCATGACACGGTGGTCGTGTCGGGCATCGGCTGTTCTTCGCGCCTGCCGGGCTACGTCGAGTCGTACGGCTTCAACTCGCTGCACGGACGCGGACTGCCGATCGCCGCCGGCGTGAAGCTCGCGTCGCCGGCGCTCAACGTGATCGCGGTCGGCGGCGACGGCGACGGCATCGCCATCGGCGGCAACCACTTCCTCCACGCCGCGCGGCGCAACACCGACCTGACGTACATCATGATGGACAACGAGATCTACGGACTGACCAAGGGCCAGGCCGCTCCGACGACGCCGACGGGCGACAAGACGAAGTCGACGACGTACGGCAATCCGGAGGCGGCGGTCGATCCGTGCGCGCTCGCCATCTCGTTCGGCGCCACGTGGGTCGGCCGCGCGTTCAGCGGCGACGTGAAGGGAACGACCGAGCTGATGAAGCAGGCCATCGCGCACAAAGGCTTCTCGTTCCTCAATATCGTCTCGCCCTGCGTGACGTGGCGCGGCGACGATCAGCACAAGGAGATCCGCGCCAAGCTGAAGACCCTGCCGGCCGATTACGACCGGACGAGCAAGGCGTCGTCCGCCGCGTACGTGAGCGAGACCGAGGTCGTGACCACCGGCGTCCTGTACCAGGTGGAGAACCCGACGCTCGTCGACGAGATCCTCGAGATCCGCTGGAAAGCGCAAGGCGACCGCCAGCCACCGACGAGGAAGGATCTGCTCAAGGCGTTTACCCCGGCATTCTGAACCGGTAATTTATGTGCGGAGATTACAGACGCATCCGCAGCCGCATCTCGCCGAACTTACTGAGAAAACCGATCTCCTCGTGCCGAAGCCGACGCGGGCCCCTGTCAGTTATCGTTCTCGTCAAGAGCTGTATCACCTGACGCTGATATCAATCGACCGAACTCCACCTCAAAATCCTTTAAGGCTGCGATGACAGCAGCGGTCTTTCGCTTCATTTCGATGGACTTCGCTGCGCCTCTCAGATTCGGCGTCGGCTTGTATATGGCTGAGTGCTCTGCCTCCCAAAAGAGTCCAATTAACAAAGAGACGACTTGAATTTCCGATCTCACAACATCATTTGTAGTCCACAAGCCAGAATACTTGTATGCAATTGGGGCCGCAGCAGGATCTTCGCCAGGCACTGGGTCATCAATCCAGTCCGCGATGCGTGGTAGCAACGATTGACGCGCTTCTTCAAGACGTCGGTCTGGAAATGTGAGAACCCGAACACCGACCAGGTCTGGCAGACTTCTCAGTGAGTACTGCTCCGGATTGTCTGTGTCGAAGAATCCGAATTCTTGTCGACGTCGCACCGCATCAACAGCGCTCTCGCATTCTTTGATACGTGATCGAACAACGATGCGTTCGTACGGGTCGAGATGGAGGGTGATTGGCAGGAGCATGTGTTGCACCTCCGTCTCGACCGCAAGACGAGTACGGTGCATCAGAGGCAGCAACTCGGCATACTCCGACCGGAGCCGGTCTTCAACGGTGCGCGGCTCGGCCATTCTCTAGTTCTGCGACAAACGCACGACGGACTGCGATAGTCGGTTCATCGTAGAATTTCCAATCGCCGGTAGTGTTCGGTTCGGCGATCTTTTCGGCCAGCCATTCCTCGGTGTTGTCGTCGACGGCCTCTTCGGCAAACACCTTTTTCTCAAGACGGTTGACGTACGCCAACCGATCGAAGTTGTAGCGGTAACCAGCTTCCTTGAGGAGGGCTTCCTTGGTCTTCATGGAACGATTCTAATCCCGGCTACCGTTAACTCACTCCCTCACCTTCGCCGTCCCGTCGAAATACTCCTGGTACTTCGGCCAGCTCCACGTCGCGATCTCGCGGCCCACCTTCAGGCCGACGTTGTTGTCGATCGGGATGTGGTAGCCGCCGAGGGCGCGGGAGAGGGCGGCCATCTCGGCGGTGCCGCTCCAGGTCGGGAGGTCGAGCGTCACGTAGTCGCCCGGCATGTCCTCGGTGAGCTCGCAATGTTTGCGGCGCTCGGCGAAGCCGTAGACGTCGCTGCCGGTGAAGAGCTCGATCGCTTTCGAGCACGCGCCGCTGACGGTCGCGTGTCCGCTGGTGTAGCCGGGGAACGGGGGAGTGATGAACGACTCCGGCGAGTACGGGCACCACTGCTCCGCCGGCATCGTCTTCGTGCCGCCGTGCGTGCCGGCCCAGCCGGTGATCTGCTCACCCTTGTGGTAGTAGTGGATCAGCGTCCAGGGACGCGATGAGTCGTAGTAGCGCTTCGTCTCCCAGCAGGAGATGAACGCGTCGAACGCGACATTCGCCACGAGGAAGTAGAGCTTCACGTCCTGATCGAGATCGTGCTTGTCGCGGCGCGACACATCCTGCGCGAAGCGGAGCCAGTGGCCGCTCTGGCCGGTCGAGCGTGGCCCGTCGCGCATGAACTCGACGATCGCTTTCTGCTGGTTCGTGAGGTGGGCGTTGTACGCGAGCGCCTGGTCCGCTTCCTTCCTCAGCGTCTCGTTGTCGGTCGTCGTTTTCGGCGGCGGACCGGGACGGAACTGCGCGCTCGAATCGATGACGAACGGCTTCACGCGATACCAGTGCGGCGTGAGGAAGTTCGGGGTGATCTTTTTGCCGTCCTTCAGGGTGAAGGTGATCGGCTGCCAGCGATCGGGATCGATGATCTTGTCGGGCGGATTGACCGGGACGTAGTAGGTGTAGTCGCCGTACGGCGTGCCGTTGCCGCCGACTTCATCGCCGAACTGATTCGCGCCGTCGTGGCGGCGGTAGTCGATGACCGCCTGCGCCGCGAGGTTACCGACGCCTTCAGGCTTCGCCGGATCGATCGACTGCACCGTCGGGTCGTAGCCCATCTTGCGCATCTCGTCGTCGAGATAGCTCTTCGCCTCCGGAAAGAGGAAGAGGAGCGAGCGATACGACGCGTAGCTGATCGCTTTCTTCTTGTTCTCCAGCGTCCGCTCGTTCTCGGGACGGCGCAGGCTGCCGCCGAGGCGCGAGCCGACGGCCTTCGGGTCGTAGGCGGCCCAGGCGTCGTACATCGCGGTGGCCCAGATGGCGAGCATGCGCGAGCCGATGGTCGGACGCGGGCTGTGCGCATCGTGCTCCCTCGCGGTCACTTCCTCCGCGATGTCGAGCCAGACGTACGCGAGCGAGACGTTTCCTTTGTCCGCATCGTGAAGGAACTTGTGAAGCGGCTTTTGCTGGGCCTGAATCGGAAGACAAAGCAGGATGCACACTGCGGCGACAACGGTTGGGAATCGCATGGGAAGCCGAGTTTAGCAGACGCTTTTTTCAACCGCCTCAACGCCTGTAGACCAGCGTCTTCGGGTGATAGTTCTCCCAGTCGAACCAGTAGTCCTTCAGCAGCGGCACGGGACGCAACGGCCTGCCGGTGCTCGATCGTCCGCTGAAGTCCCACTCCGTTCCCGTCGCGTCGAACAGCTTGTTGCCGTTGCGGAAGAGCTCGACGTCGCCGCTCTCGAACGCGCGGATCGAGCGGCCGTCGTCGCCCGCGAGCAGGACGATCTTCGTGTTTCCGACGGTATCGAGGAGCGGGCTTTGCGCGATGACCGTGCGCGTCGGATACGCCTTGTCCTGTCCATCGAGGCTGATGCCGATCACGATCTCGCGGTCGGGGAGGCGCTTGCTGCGCGCGTGGATCGCCAGCGGCAGCTTCTCGATCCCCGCTTCCCAGTTCTTCGACTCGTACTCCTTCACCGTCGGATCGGGACGGAGCACGCGGCCGGCGGGATGCTCGCGCTTCCAGAGCGCGAACGAAAGCTCGTCCATCGGCACCGGCGTCAGCTTCTTGCCTTTGAGCGGACCGAAGATCGCCTGGCCGCTGACCTGCTGCCACCACGAGCCGGTCTCTTCATCGCGCATGATGAAGTTCTGGTTGTTGATGCCGTTCAGATGAAAGTGCAGCGTCCTGCCGTCCACCATCGCCTCCCACACCAGACCGGTGTGGCAGAGCGTTCAATAGGTGACGACGACCGGTAGTCCGCCGACGACGTCCTGCACGATGTGGTGATACGCGAGCTGGCGGATCGGATACGCCGCCGCCTCCACGCCGTGCGCGACGGTCATCACCATGTCGTCCGCATCGACGAACGTCACGTCGTTCGCCGCCGCGTACTTCGGCTGCGGCAATGGCCGGAACATCTTCTCGAAGTGATTGAACCGCGCGAGCGCACTCGCCGCGATCATCACCAGCATGGCGAACGACACGATCGCCTTCCGCCACCACCGCCCGGCCCAGAGCCGCATCGCGACCGCGATCGCCGCGGCAATCGCCAGCAGATCGATGAGCAAGCCCCAGCGCTTCAGGCTGTAGGCGATGGTCAGTCCGCGCAGCGTCTCTTCTTTAAAAGGATGCAGGATGAGGACCGGCGCGGCGAGGACGGCAAGCGTGATGAGGGCGAGGACGAAAAGGGCGAACCAACGCATGGTCTGTATTGTCGATGTAGAGTTGCCTTTACGGTGCAACTTCCTTCCGGAACACGTTTCGGTCCCTATGAAATCATTTCCGCAGTTGCCGAGGGCGGGATGGGGGAGGTGTACAAGGCGACCGACACGCGGCTCGACCGCACCGTCGCGCTGAAAGTCCTGCCGTCGCATCTCTCCAGCGATCCCGATCTGCGGCGGCGCTTCGAGCGCGAGGCGCGCGCGATCTCGTCGCTCTCCCATCCGAACATCTGCATGCTCTTCGATGTCGGGCAGCAGGACGGCCTCGAGTACATCGTCATGGAGTACCTCGAGGGGCAGACGCTCGCCGACCGCCTCAACTCCGGTCCGCTGCCGCTGGAGGAGGTCTATGAATACGCCATCGATATCGCCGACGCGCTCGATCGCGCGCATCGCTCCGGCATCGTCCATCGCGACCTGAAGCCGGGGAACATCGTCCTCACGCCCTCCGGCGCGAAGCTCCTCGACTTCGGTCTGGCGAAGTGGACGACCCGGGAGGATGAGAACTTCCTCTTCGGCAACGGCGACGCGACGACGCGCCGCCAGCCGCTGACCACCGCCGGCATGCTCCTCGGCACGGTCCCGTACATGGCGCCGGAGCAGCTCGAGGGGAAGTCGATCGACGCGCGGACCGACATCTTCTCCTTCGGCGCGATCCTCTATGAGATGGCCACCGGCGCGCGCGCCTTCACGTCGACGTCGAACGCCGGCCTGATCGCGATGCTGATTCACGACGATCCGCCGCCGCCGTCGACGCTCGCGCCGTTGCCCGCGCGCTTCGACTCGATCGTGCAGACCTGCCTGCGCAAGGATCCGAACGATCGCTTTCAGGCCGCGCACGACATCCGCCTCGCGTTGCAGTGGCTCGCGAGCGGGACCGACGATCCGAAGCCGCTGCTGCGCACGAAGCAGTCGCGCGCGACGTGGGCCATCGCCGCGGCGGGCGTGTTCGCGCTGATCGCGATCGCCGCGCTGCTCTACGCATTCGGCGGACGGATGCGCAGCAACGAACCGAAGTCCGCGATCCGCTTCGCCGTCGCTCCGCCTCCGAACTCCGACTTCCCATCCCTCGGCGAGGGGGGCGGCATGGCCCTCTCGCCGGACGGCAATCAGCTCGCGTTCGTCGCCATCGGCGCCGACGGCCGCTCGTTCCTCTGGCTGCGCGCGCTCGACTCCGACCAGCCCCGCAAGCTCGAAGGGACGGAGGGCGGGGCGTATCCGTTCTGGTCGCCCGACAGCCGCTCGCTGGCCTTCTTCGCCGGCGGAAAGATGAAGCGGATGACCGTCCCCGACGGCGCGGCGCAGACGATCTGCGACGCGGCAGTGGGACGCGGCGGGACGTGGTCGCCATCGGGCGTCATCGTCTTCTCGCCCGGCAGCAACTCCGGACTCTGGCGTGTGAACGCGGGAGGCGGACAGCCGGCGCCGATGATCACGGTCGACGGCGGCGGCTACTCGCGCCGCTGGCCGGTCTTCCTCCCCGACGGCACGCATTTCCTGTTCGTCGAGCAGAACGAAAACGGCAAAGGCGACGGCGTCTACGTCAGCTCGGTCGACGATCCGAAGGTGAAGAAGCGCGTCGTCGCGTCGCAGGGGAGCATCGTCTTCGCGCCGCCCGACGATCTGCTCTACGTGCGCGACGGCGTGCTGGTGCGGCAGCGCTTCGATCCGTCGAAGCTGCAGCTCGACGGCGAGGCGCAGTCGATCGCCGACGGCATGGTCTTCTACCTCGACCGCGCGTACGTGCCGGTCACGGCGTCGGCCAACGGCGTCATCGCGTACCGCCGCCACGCGACGCTCAACATGCGCATCGCCTGGTTCGACCGCGGCGGCAACCGCCTCGGCACGGTCTGGGATCCGGGCGAGTTCGAGGGAGTCTCGCTCTCACCCGACGGAACGCGGCTGGCGTTCGGCCACTTCGATCCGGAGGAGGGCGTGAACCACATCTGGATCTGCGGGACGGCGGACGGCGTGCCGCGGCGCTTCACGTTTTCGAAGGGGAATCAGTATTCGCCGGTCTGGTCGGCGGACGGCAGGCAGATCGTGTACAGCGACAATCAGTCGGGGATGGAGACATTGACGACGAAGCTCGCCGGCGGCGGGGACGAGCGTCCGATGACGCCGACGCCGGAGTCGTCGCACTACGCGCAGAGCTGGTCGCCTGACGGGAAGACGCTGCTCTACCGCAGCGAGTCCGCGGTGACGGGACTCGACATGCAGATGCTGCGCGCCGGCGACGGGACGTCGGTGCCGTACGTCGCCACCGGCGCGGACGAGTCGCAGGCGCAGTTCTCACCCGACGGCCGCCACGTCGCGTACACGTCGACCGAATCGGGACAGGTCGAGGTGTACGTGCAACCGTTCCCCGCCACCGGCGCGAAGTGGCAGGTATCGACCGCCGGCGGCGAACAGCCGCGCTGGCGCAGCGACGGCGGCGAGTTGTTCTACGTATCGCCCGCCAAGCAGCTGATGGCGGTGGCTCTGCGCAAAGGCGCGTCATTTGACGCCGGCACGCCGCATGCGCTCTTCTCCACCACCATCTCCGTCGGCTACCTCGGCGTCTCCCAGGCGTACGACGTGACGCGCGACGGCCAGAAGTTCGTGATCGCCGCGACCGATTCGTCGACGCCGGTGAGTCCGATCACGGTCGTGGTGTCGCGGTAATTACCGCGCTTCGTAGAAAAGCCGATCGAACGTGTTGCCGTCGTGAGTGACGTTGACGCTCGTGACACCGAGGCCGAACGACGTCTTATCGGACGTGATGTCCTGAGGCGTTTTTCCGGAGATGGTGCGCCGATTGAGGAAGATCCCTTCGAGCGGTTCCGTCGAGCCGCCGGCGAAGAGCTTCGTCGCCGTGAGATGCGAGCCATCGACGCGGCCGTTGCGGAGCTCGAATTTCCGTCCCTCATCGGCGCCGTACCCGGTCACGGTTCCGTCGCTCCGCACGTCGAGCGTCAACGAGCGTCCGAAGTCGGCTTCGTAATTTCCGGAACGGCTCGGTGCGAGCTCGCTGTGCACGTTCACGTAGATCTCGACCGTTACACCGTTCCTGTGCTTCGACTTCTGCTTCACCTTGTTGAACCGCGCCAGCATTTCGTCGACCGTCAGCGCAGAGGACGAGACCGCCAGGAGAAGTGAGAGGGCGAGCAGGGTTTTTCTCATGCTCGATTGGACGGAGGAGACGGAGTGCGGTTAGTCGCGGGCCGTAGTTGTGGAACGGTAGAGCTTCCATCCTGCCGTCATTCTAGGTTACAATAACTATTGCCGCGCCCGGAGCGGCTTTTCTCTCTCTCTCAAATCAACGCAATCCAAGGAGACCTATGACGCAGCATCGAAAGATGTTCGTAGTGGCAGTGTTTTGTGCCGTCGCCGTGTTCGGCGCGACGACGATGTCGGCCTGTTCGACCGATTCCATCACCTCGACGTACTGGGGACATAACGATCAGCGCGATTTCAACGAGTACGGTCTCATGCTTCGCGACGCCGGCTCGACCAACGCGACCTGTGCCAGCAACGCCGCGGTGAAGCTGAACGCGAAACTGGCGCTCGCCGAATCGACGGAAGGAGCGAGCTACAACGCCAAGTGGCAGGGCTTTCTCGGCGGCGCATACGTGACGCTGGTACTGGCCACCGGAATGGAAGCGGGCGGCCACGGCAACCTCTTCCCAGAGCTCGATCAGCGGCTGCTGAAGGTCGCCAATGCCTATCAATTCAATTTCTCCGACGATCCGTGCGGCATCGAGGCGTACGACGTCACGCCCGGCAAGACGACGAAGAAGCGTTCGCGCCGAGGCAACAGCTGCATGGACGATCACACCATCGCCGTCGGCGGCTTCGGCTGGGTGGCGGCCTACCTGCGTGCCTCGGGCCGCAGCTACACGACGGCTCGTGCCGCCGCGATCGATCACACGCACAAGTCGCTCGCCACGTACGACAGCATCTGCGTCCACTCGCCGAGCACCTACACGACGGCGTTGCAGTCGAACACCGAGCCGGAGATCTGTAACGGCTCGATCACCCTCCTCGGCTCGTCCGACTATCGTCTGATCAGTCTCAATCACGGCAACCAGACGCCTGCCTACGGTTTCGGCCTGCTCACGAGCATGGCGGCCGGATTCCGCGGATTGCAGGCGGCGCAGATCAGCGTCACGGAACTGACCAACGACGACAAGAAAGTGCTGCAGTACCTGTGGCAGGAAGCGAAGGATCGTACCGACTCGACAAGCGGCGTCTTCCACAATCACAGCCCCAACAACAACGGCGACTGCTACAACGTCGCGAATCTGATCACCGACAATCGCGTGCTCGCCGGCAGCTGGGGCTGCGAGGATGAGCAGCTCTTCTACGGCGATACCACCGAGAACTTCAGCGGAAACAGCACCGGCGACACGCTGAGCGGCTCGAGCGGCTACCGCGGCTACAAGGCGAAGTGGTACCCGCTTGCTCAGTTCTACACCGACTACGGTCTGACCAAGGGCGACGGCACGGGCTGGGGCTTCAATTCGTCCGAGGACTCGTTCTACACCACCGATGAATTCTTCGGTCCGGCCCGGCGCGAGACCTACCTCACCCTCGCGTACGACTGGTACATCAATGCGTCGCCGCAGCTCACCGGCGGCTCGGAGTTCCGCATGGCCGTGAAGACCTACAACGGCAACTACTTCACCGCGACCGGCGGCGGCTCGTT
>Ga0193696_1000026_pt1 | contig 73692 bp, 51 predicted proteins | sample L3m1metaG_FD_145074 | JGI IMG/M metagenome (GOLD analysis project Ga0193696, IMG submission 145074) | Soil microbial communities from a riparian zone of the East river system, Colorado, United States - L3m1 | ecosystem: Environmental > Terrestrial > Soil > Riparian zone | place: USA: East River... | reverse complement strand
AAGAACCGGCTCACCGCCGGCCCGTAATACCGTGCGTGCATGTAATCGAGATCATTCCCCGCCGACCCCGGTCCGCCCGAGTCGCGCTCGTGTCCCGTGAACTTCAGTCGCTCCGCGTCGGACTCGCTCCCCGGGGCCTCGGCGCCGAAGGGCCAGTAGGCGTGGGTGGCCTTCTTGTAGCCGGCGCCGTCGGTGATCAGGCGGGAGGTGCCGAGGTGATCGACGTGGTAGTGGACGTGCGGGCCGGTCCCGGATTCACCGGCGGCGAAGGCTGCGGCGAGGGGGCCGTCGCGGTAGACGTAGTCCTTTTTCCACGTCCACTGTGTTCCATTGGACGCGACCTCCCGGACGACCTTGTTCGACGCGTCGCGCAGTGTGTAGAAGCGCGAGCCGTCATTGACGTTGATCGTGGCGATGCGCTCATCGTTGGCGTCATAGAGATACTGATCGTGACGGGTCGGGAGATTCACGCCGGTCATCACGTTGAGCGGATCCCACTGGTAATAGCCGTCGCCGGGGATGGCGCCGAGCTGGTTGCCTGCGGCGTCGTATTCGCCGGTGAAGCAGGTGTCGATGGCCGAGAGGCAGACTCCGTTGGCATTGAGCTGATTCGAAGGCGAATCGAGGCGAAAGCCGGCGCGGAACGTCGTCGTGCCGGAGATCGTGGTTACGGTCTTCATGTTTCCGTAGCGGTCATAGACATATTGCTGTTCGTTGTTCTGGAACGACGGCGTCTTTGCCGTTGCGTACGTCAGGCGGCCGATGGCGTCGTACGTGTAATTGTCGGTGCCGATCACCGCGATGTTACCGGCGCCGTCGTATGTGTAGGGACCGCTGTCCCACGATGCGGCGAACGCGGGTAGGGCGAAGAGCAAAGAAAGAGTGAGTATTTTCATCACGGCACCGTCGTCGTCGCGTCTGTCCAGCAGCCGGTGTTGTTGTCGGTGACGCGCACCCAGTAGCTCGACGAAGGCGACATCTGGACGTAGGCGTCGAAGCTCCCGCTGATGTACATCGACGTATTGCCGAAGGCGCCCTTGTACCAGGCGTAGGTCACGTTGTATGGATCGGTGGCGGTCACATAGAGCCGGTACATCGTGGCGTTGTACTGATACTTCCCGATGCCGAGGCCGATGTCCGGTCCCGGCGTCACGGTCACGGACGTCGGCGGATACGTCATCTTCTGAGCATTGCCGCTCGAGACGATGCAATAGAGATCCATCGACGCGTTCACCGTGATCGTGATCGACGCGGTCGAGCCGATGAGCGTGGTGGGGCCGCCGTTCGTCGACCCGTACCACGCGTAGGACAGCATGGAGCCGCCCGCCGTCACCGCGAACGTCTGCGTGGTCCCTTTGCAGACACTCATCTCCGACGGCGGCTGCGAATAGATCGTCGGCATCACGCTGATCAAGGCCGCATTGCTGTTGACCGTGCCGCACGTGCCGGTGACGCGCACCCAGTAGTACTTCGTCGAGCCGGGCGTCAGCGTCACGGAGTTGCCCGTTGCGTTACTCACAGGACTGGTCGTGACGCCCGACGCTCCCTCGTACCACTGGTAGGTCAGGCCCTGGCCCGTGGCGTTAACTGTGATGGTCGCCGGTTGCGTGCTGTACGTCAGGATCCCGTTCTGCGGCTGATACGTGATGTTCGGCGGCGAGCAGACCGTCACCGTGGCGGCGGCGCTGTTCGTATAGTTCGTCGAGCACGACGCGTCGTTCGGACTCTTGACCTGCACCCAGTACGTCGTCGTCGACGTCAGTGCCGGCGTCGTGTACGAAGTGCCGGTCGCGTTACTGATCGGATTCGTCGTCGTGCCGCTGTTGCCGGTGTACCACTGATAGGTGAGCGGTCCCGTGCCGGTCGCGGCGACGGTCAGGGTCTTTTGCGAGCCTGACGTGATCACTGCGCTCTGAGGCTGCGTTCCGATCGCCGGATTGCAGACCGTGACCGTCACCGCGGGGCTGTCCGCGGCGCACTCAGGCCTCGTCGTGCGCACCCAGTAGCGCGTCGTGCCGGCGGGAGTGTCGGTGAGCTGATAGCCGCTGCTGACGAACGACGATGTGTCGCCGCTCTCGCCGCGATACCAGCTGTACGACTCACTCTGACCGACTGTATCGACACGCAAGGTGATCTGACTGCCGCTGATGCGCGGATTGGTCACGATCACGATCGTCCGCGGCTGACAGACCGTGAACGCCGCCTGCGCGCTGTCGGTTGATGCGTTGCCGCTCCAGACCCGCGCCCAGTACGTCGTGTCGGCATTGATGGGAGGCGTCGTATACGAGACGGACGTCGCGCCGTTGATCACCGTCGACGCACCGCTGTACCACTGATACGACAACTGTGTGCCGCTGGCGGCGACCGTGAGCGTCTTCGTCGATCCCTTCGTCACGAGAGCGCCCACCGGCTGCGTCGTGATCGCCGGTGCGATGCTGAGCTTCGCCGTATTGCTGTTTACGCTGCCGCACGTTCCACTCACCTTGACCCAGTAATCGGCCGTGACGCCGGTCGATGCCGCGTACGTCGACGACGTCGCGTTATTGATCGCCGTGCCGCTGCCGGAGGCGCCGGAATACCACTGATAGGTCAGGTTCGTGCCGGTGGCATACACCGTCAGATTCACGGGACTGTTGGGATTCGCGATGGTGCTGACCGGATGCTGCGCGATGGCCGGCGCCTGGCAGACCGTCACCGTCGCGGTATTGCTGTCCTTGTAGATGCCGCAGCTGCCGGTGACGCGGACCCAGTACTTCGTCGTGCTCGAGGGCGCCGCTGTATACGTGGCCGACGTGGCATTGCTGATCGGATTCGTGGTCACGCCGGAATCGCCGGTGTACCACTGATACGTCAGCGTTCCGCCGTTTGCGGCGACGGTCAGGTTGGTGCTGGTATTCGGATTGATCAGGATCGACTGCGGCTGCGTCGTGATCGCCGGCACGCAGATGGTGATCGTGAGCGTCGGCGTATCGGAGTAGCAGCCGTTGCTCTCCTGAGTGCGCACCCAGTACTTCGTGACCAGCGCGGTCGACGTGATCGAGTACTGCACGTCCGACGGTCCGCCGCCATTGACGAAGGTCGAGCCGCTCACGTCGCCCGAATTGCCGCTGTACCACGTGTGCGTCACCGCATACTGGCCGCTCATGCTGCCGGTGATGCTGAGAATCTGCGATTCATTCTGGGCCACCTGGGTCTTGATGCCGGGGCTCCAGGCAATGGTCGGTTTCGTGCAGACGGTGAGCACCGCCTGCGCGCTGTCGATGCCGATCGCGCCGCTCGAAACGCGGACCCAGTACGTCACGTCGGCATTGACCGGCGGAGTGGTGAACGAGGCACTGGTCGCGCCGTTGATCGTCGTGCCGGTGCCGCTGAACCACTGATAGCTGAGCTGACTGCCGGTCGCCGCGACTGCGAGCGTGCGCGTCGTGCCCGGCATCACGTAACCGCCGACAGGCTGCGTCGTAATGTTCGGCGGAATGCTGACCTTCGCCGTCACGCTGTCGACGCTCGGTCCGCAACGGCCGCTGACGCGGACCCAGTAGTCCGTGGTCTGCGCCGGTGCCACAGTCACTGTGGCGCCCGTGCCGCCGCTCACCGGATTGGTCGTGACGCCGGTCGTGCCGACATACCATTGATAGGTGAGATCGGTACCGATCGCGCCGACCGTCAGTGACACATTCGCGCCGGCGGTGGAGCTCTTTCCTCCCGGCGGTCCATTGATGAACGGTTTCTGACAGAGACTCACCGTGGCCGCGTTGCTCGACTTCGGACTCTGGCAGCCGGTGACATAGACCCAGTAGGTCATATCGGCATTGGGCGACACCGTAATGGACGGCGACGACGACTTCGGCGCCACCGGGTTGGAGAAATCGCCCGGCTGGCCGATGAACCATTGATATTCGATTCCTTCACCACTCGCGCCGACGGTGAGCGTCGCCGTCGCGGAGGGATTGGTGATCTTGTCGATCATCACCGATTGCGGCTGCGCCGTAATGGTCGGGATGCAGACGCTGATCGTCAGTTGCGTCGTATCGGCGTAGCAACCCGCGGGCTCGCTCACGCGGACCCAATAGTTGGTCGTCGTCGCCGGATGCACTTCGAATTGCGCCAGTGACGGGCCCGGGCCATTGATGACCGTCGATCCCGCGACGTTGCCAACCGGGCCGGTATACCAGGTGAATGACGACTCGGACTCGGGATGCTTGCTGCCGGCGACGCTGAGGATCTGCGTTTCGTTCAATGCGATCTGTGTCCGGGCACCCGGTCCCCAATACGCGATCGGCTGATGACAGAGGTCGACGCTCACGCTCTCGGTGGCGCGCGAGCAATTGCCGCTGGTGACGAGCGCCCAGAACGACGACGCTCCGGTGATCGGCGGCGTCTGATACGTGTACGGGCCGCCAGCCGGCGTCGAGAGCGGCGTCATCGTCGTCAATGCGCCGCCGCTCACATCGCCGCTCGCGCCTCTGTACCAGACGATCGTGTCGCCGGTCTGCAGGTCGATCGACGCATTGAAGCTGACGTTGGCGCGCGTATTCGGCATCACTTCCGGATACGGCACGCCCGGTTGTGCGGTGATCTGCGGGCATACCGTGACGCGGATTTGTCTGCTGTCCGCGTACGCATTCGGCAGTCCGACGCAGGCGCTGGTGGCGCGGAACCAGTAGAGCGTCGTGCGGCCCGGCGCGACGACATTCGTCCCGATCGGCGTGCTCGTATTGCCAACCGTGCCTTCGTACCACTGACAGGTGACGCCGTCGCCCGTCGCGTACGCGCCGAGCTTCTGCAGCTGTCCCGGCGCCGCGCTCTGATATTCGGTCTGCAGGTTCTGCGGAATGTCCGGCGGTCTGCAGACGTGTACGGTGACGGTCGGGCTGTCGATCTCGCAGCCGCTCGTAATGCTGGAGCGGATCCAGTACTTCGTGGTCTGCGCCGGCGAGATCAGGAGCGTGCGCAGTGTCTGTCCGGCAACCGGGTGCGACGTATCGCCGGTTTCGCCCTCGTACCACTGATGCGAAAGCGTGAATGACGACGAGACCTGCAATTCGAGCTGTGCGGTGTCGTGCAGATTGATCGACGCCGTCTGCGGCTGTTGCTGGATCGTGATGTCGGCGCACGACGTGACGTGCAGCGTGGCGTAGTCACTGTTCGACGACGCGCACGTATTGCCGGCCAGGACCCAGTACGTCGTCGTCTTCAACGGCGCGACCGTGAGATCGCGTGTGGAGCTCGTGTTGCCGATCGGATGGAGAGTGTCGAGCCCCTCGTACCACGTGAAGAGCGACGGCAGCGGCGAGCTGGTGACGTCGATGCCGATCGTGTAAGGCACTTTGGCCTGAACGTTCGCCGATTGCGGCTGTTTCGTGAAGCGCACCGGCGAGCAGCTGCCCGTCTGCAGAGTCAGCGTCGGACTATCGGCATGTGTGCCGCAGGGCGACGTGGCGCGCACCCAGACCGCCATCACGCCCGGCGGCGTGTAGACCGGGCCTGTGCCGAGGCTTTCGCGCGTGTTGCCCGATTCTCCGCGGAACCATTCGAAGGTCACGCTCGGCCAGATGCTCGAGGCGGTGAACTTGCGGTTCGGGGAGCTGTCGTTGATGACCAGCTGATCGACCGACAGCGGCGGGACCGGGCAGTTCGACGCGTCATAGACGAACGTCGTGAGCTTGATCGACGGCGAGAATTTCACCGGCGTAGCCGCTTCCCAATCGCAGACTCGCGCGATCTCGACGGTCACCAGCTCCGGCTCTTGCGCCCTCGTCGTGTATGTCGCATACGACGCGCCGATCCCGCTCTTCACATCCTTTCCGTTGACGTTCCAGCGGTATCGGAGATGCGTCTCGAACGGACCCATGTCCGGAATGGCGAGGATCCCAACGCTCAGCGTTACCGATTGCAGGGGATACGTCTGCAGCTCTGACGGGAACGAATAGAACACGACCGGCGTCGCGCACGTGGCCGCGGGATCCTCGACCGACACGACTTTGATCAGCCGTTTCTGCGCCGCCTCGCCGCACGCGCCGCTGATCTCGATCCAGAAGCCATATGTGTGGTCCTTGTCGGCCGCTGTCGATTCGAAGGTATAGACGGGCGAGGTCCCGACTGGCTGCCCGTAATCGGCAGGCGTGCTCCACACGCCGCCAGTCATGGACGTCTCGGCTTTGTACCACTTGTAGGCCGCGCCGGTGCCGGTGACGTCGACCACCATCGACACCGATTTCCCCGCTTCGAGCGTAAAGGCCGGGCCGGTGAATGGATCGGGCGAGTTGATCCTGTACGGTTTGCAGACCGACACCACGAACGTGTTGCTGTCCTCGGTGCAGCCCGATCCGGACGAAACGCGCGCCCAGTAATACGTGGTGTTCGTGAGCGATGGCGTGGTGAACGCGTGGTCCGTGCCGACCTGCTGATCCGTGTTGCCCCGCACACCCTCATACCAGGTGACGACGACGTTTAGAGCGGTCTCGACGGAGAGCGTCGTAGTCGCATTTTCGGCGACCGTGAGGTTGTTCGATTGCGAGTTGATCAAATGGCAGTCGTTCGCATTGCTGAACGTGATCCGCGCGGGCCGGGGGAGGCCGCTCGGGTCGGGCGTGTAGGTGTCGAGCACCCCGTCGATGACCTGATTCGACGGCGTATGCGCAGCGTGACGGACGGTGTTGACCTGTCCCGCGGGTGTGTAGGTGATTCCCGTTCCCGCGGTTACGCCGTTGATCGCCGTGAGCATGCCGGCGCGATACGTGAGTCCGATCGGCAGATCGCCGCGAATGGCGCACGCCTGGCAGGTTGGATAGTGCACGTTCTTCGGCGCACCGAGCTGCGTGTAATCGAATTCGTGCTGGAACTCCGTGCGCGCGCCGGACGGCTCGATGATCGACGTGTACTTCTTCGAGGGGCGACCCGCGGCGTCGAACGTGAACGTGTCGCGCACCGTGTACGGGGTGTTGCTGCCGTCGAAGTAATTGTTCCGGTCCTGCTGCACGAGGCGGCCCTTCTGCAGGACCGCGTCGAAGCCGTTCGGAAGCTCGGCGGTGTCGTATGTGAAGACCTTCAGTGTCCGCGGCGTGCCGAGGACGTCGACCACCTTCGTGAGCCGCTCCGCCTTGTCGTAATCGAACCGCAGGGAGACCGACGTCCCGATTCTCTTCGTCCGCAGATGCCGGCGTGCGTCGTATTCGTACGTCGGATCGCCGGCCTCGGGGTGATGCTCCGTCATCAACAGACCGCGGCTGTCGTAGGTGAATGATCGCGGCTGGAACGCCGAGCCGTCGAACAATTTGACGGACGACAGCTGCTCGCCGATGCGATACGCGTACTCGGTGCGCAGATTCGCGCCGGTGGAATCCTCGCGAACGACGATGAGGCGCCCGAGGCGGTCGACTTCTTCGACAGTCGAGACGGACGATTCGTGGCCTATCGACGTCGCGATCGTGTTCGTCCGCGTCGTTTCCCGGTTGCCTTTGTAGGAGAAGGATGTTTCCTTGCCGTCCGGAGCGCGGACAGTGCCGGCGCGGCCGAAGGCGTCATAGTCCAGGATCACCGTGTTATGCGTCGCCGGCGTCGTGTCTGAGATGAACGTTTCCCATTCCGATGCCGACGTTCGCCGCCCGGCGAAGTCGTAGAGCGTTTCGCGGAAGCTCGTCGTGCCGTCCGGCATCTCCTTCTTTTCACGCCACAGACGCCCGAGGCTGTCGAACTGGTAATGCTGTCGAATCGAATTATCGGTGTGCTCGGAATCGGTCGTCGTGACGTCCACGCGCGCCGGTACGAAGGTGTCGCCGTTCTTGTAGGCGTTCGCGTAGTCGTAAGTCGTCGGCGCAGTGAGCGTGCCCGCTCCCGGCGGAGTCACAGTCTTCAATCGCGAGGAGGTGTCGTAGGTATAGCCCGTGGCATGACCGGCCGGATCGGTGCTCTCTGTGACCAGTCCGGTGCTCTTGTCGATGCCGGTATTGTTCACGCTGAGAAAATCGACGCCGCTCGCCTGCGACGTCTTCAGGGTGCCGTATTGATATGTGTGGTCGATGCCGTAACTGAATTCGTCGTGCGACGGCAATCCGACCGTACAGACGCTGGTTTGGATATCGATCGACGCCTGTAATCCCTTGTCACCGCCGAAATGCTGTTCCGCGGCGACGAATCCGGCGCCATTGGGTGTAAAGACCGACAGCAGGTCCTTGTTCGTCCGCACCTGGCCGTTGCCCAGAATCCTCGTCCGCTGCAGGAAGCCGGTCGGACGGTCGAAGCACGTCTCGGTTTTCGAATACTCGGTTCCTTCTTTCGTTTCGCTGAAGTCGTAAGTGCCGAGGATCCATGCCGTGGCCGGAGGGATCATGGTGAAGCCGGGAAGCGGCCCGATGTTGTCCGGCACGACGGTGTACGTTCCGACCTCGGGATTGAAATCGGTGAACGTCTGGCGATCGGTCTGCCGCTGGCCGGGAGTGGCGAACGTGCCGCCGATGTCGGCCTTGCGGTAATGCCCGAGACCGTCGAAGACCGAGTAAATCGTGTCCGCGTACCGGCCGCCGTCGTCGAGGAACGTCGTGCCCTCCGACACGACGCGGCGATTGCGGTCGCGGAGGCAGGGCATCGATCCGCCGCAGGTGTTCGGGCCTTCCAGCACCCAGTCCATTTCGTATTTCACGAACGTCTTGCGCGTGGCGGAGTCGCAATTCGTGCTCAGACGGCAATCGAAGGTGACGGTCGAGAGATAGCGCCCCTGATCGTCCTGCGCCGCGAACGTGAACGGCAGTCCGTGATAGCGGCTCGGCGTTGGATTCGTCGGGAAATCGGCCTGGAAGTAATTCAGCGCCTTCCATTTCGCGACCCATTCGTCGCCCGGGCTCGCGCCCGGCCCCAGCGTCGTCACGGTCGTCTGTCCGACGACGCTGGCGTCGTACTGCATCTGCTGCAGCTTGTTGTTGGCGGCGTCGGATGCAATGCGCTCCTTGACGCCGGTCGACGTGTAGGTGTTCGTGATCGGGTAGTTCTGATACGACCATTGCAGCTTGCCGAGCGTCGGCAGCGTGGCGTTGGTGAGCGTACCGGTCGTGTCGGTGTCATCGCATTGCACGATGTCGCCGACGAGAATCCGCGGATGGTTGTAATTGAAGACGTACGACTCCTGATTCGGGAAATCGACCCGCGTCAGGAAGCGCACGTCGGCGCCGTGGCCGGCGGTGTGCTGGCCGGCGCAGGGGCGGGAGACATTCGACCGTGGATCGTCACCGGCGGCGCCGCTGAAATTGTCGTAGGTGAGGTCGTATGTAACGGACGTATTGCCGGGCGACTCGAGCACGATCCGGTCGACGACCGTGGCGCGCGGATTGGCGGTGTCCTGGAAATGGATTCGATGCGTGCGGTTGTGGGAATCGGTGATGGTCCAGACCGGGTCGACGTAATCGAATTTGATCCAGTTCGTCGTCGGTATGCCCGCCGCATTGAGCTGGGAAAAGACGTTGTACGTGTACAGGAGGTCGCAGACCTTGTCGGGACTGGGGCAGCGGAAGAGTTGTCGTTGTCCGTCCCCGAACTCGACCACGCGGTCGCCGGCGGTCAGGCCGTTCTGAACGCGCAGGTACGTGCCGTCGCGGGTGTAGCCGACGCCGTCGTGCGCCGTTTCGCACGGAAACGACGATGAGGTCGGGCACTTCGGCTCATGGAAGACGTCGAAGAAGCCGTGCTCGCCGCCGTCCGGCGACTTGTAGCGCCACATCCCGATGAGGCTCGTGTTCTCCGAGCCGGCAGCCGGCGGATAGAGCTCGCCGAATCCGATGCTCCACCCGAGGCCGGCGTTTTCCATGAGCGGCATCTGGCGCTCGTGCTCTTCGCCTGGTCCCTTGATCCCCGGCAACCCCACCGAAACGTCGTACCAGATGTTTCCCGAGTATCGCAGTACGAACGAATACGACAGTCCGCCGGCGACCGGATAGTTGCCGCCGATCGGAACCGTCAGATTGAGATTGCCGCTGAAGAGATTGACGTTGTCGAAGCCGTTGAATTGATACAGCTCTTCCGGCTTGAACCCGCGTTCCCGGCCCGGCTGCTGTTGTGCCGATGCCGCCGCGGCGATGACGAAGCACAGAACGATCCTGAAGCAGGCCGTGAGCGTGCGGCCCGTGCGTGCGTGAGACATGGACGACCTCCCGAAGTCGTCAGTTCAGACGCACGAGCATTCTCGATATGAGTGCCCGCTTTTTTGTAGATCACCGCCAGGCCGGCGAGCCGATCAATACGAACGGCGCCCAGTAGAACGGATGGGCGGTGCGCTTCTCGCGCATGAGGCTCAATTGCGCCGCGCGTAATGCTTCGGCCTTGGCGAAGGCGCCGCGCCCGCGCGCGAGATTGCGGTGAAAGGCGACCATGAGGCTGGCTGTGCTGGCCGAGCTCACGCTCCATTGCGCGGCCACAGTAGAAGGGCAACCGCTGGCGAAGAGGGCCCACGACATGCCGATCAGGCCTTCGCCCGCGCCGATGCGCCCGCGCGCGGTTTCGCACGCCGAGAGCACGACCAGGTCGGCATGGAGATCGAGGCGCATCATCTCCCACGCCTGCAGCGCCCCGTCCTCCTCCGAATCCTTCTCTGTGGCCAGGACGATCTGCGAGAACATCGGATTGTCGTCGTCGAACAGGCCATGCGCGGCGAAGTGCACGATGCGCGACCGTGTCATTTCCTGTTTGGCCGTCGATTCGCGCGCCTGTGCGCCCGCGTACACGGCGCTGCCCGCGCCCCACACCCGCGCGATCGCGCGCGCCTCCTGTTCCGCTTCCGGCAGCGGACCGAGATCGATCCCGCGATAGAGGGTATGGAGGCGTTCACGCGAGCCGGCGATGGCGGGATCGCCGAACGCGACGAGCGTTCGTGTCCGGGTTCGCGGGCGGTCGCGCGCGAGCATGTCGCGATAGACGCTGATCGACGGGGCATAGAAAAAGGACATGTTCTCGATGACGTAATGTCCGCCCGGCGTGAGGAGCGCTTCGAACGGCAGGCGCCACAGCACGCCGTCGGGAACGATGCAGAGCACGCGTTTTCCCGCCAACTCCGCCTTCGCCGGCGCCAGCAGCAAGTCATAGAGCGCCCGGCCGGAACGGCGATAGTCGAGCCCCCGTCCGCCGAGCTGACGCGTGAATTGATCGATGGTGCGCGACAGCAGTGCGGGATCGACTGCGATTCGGTGATGGGTCAGGCCGTGCCTTCGTACGACCACGAGATCGACGGCATGCTCGTGTACGACATATTCGAGAATTGCGAAATCGTCGCGCGAAACGAGCGAGCGCAACGTCCCCGGCACGATGATCGCCGAGGTGTTGACGGTGCGCAGAGCCGGATCGTGTACGGCGATGTCGGCGTCGAGCTGCTCCAGCGCCAGTTGCGCGCGGCGTTGTCCGGCGATCGCCTCATCGAGAGCGGCGGCGGCCGATTTCGAGGCGCGCAGGGAAACGACCCGCTTGTTCGCCTCGCCCAGTGCACGAACGACAGCAGCGAGCTTCTGACGCTCGTCTTCAGGGAGCGATTCCTCGGCCTGTTTCCGCTCCCGCGCGAACGTGTCGAGCAGCACGCGGCTCTTTCCCTGTTCCGCGTAAAGAAGCGCTTGTTCGGTCGCCCCCTTTTCGAAAAGCAGGCCGGCCAGCTCGGCGTAAGCGGCGTGAAACGGCTCGAAGAAGAGACGCTGCTGCCGGTCTCCGCCGGCGACGACGGTGCGCGCGGTCTCGATGGCGTCGATGGCATTGCTGTAGGCCTCGATGGCCCGCTCGCGATTCCCCGAGGCCTGCTCCACGCGTGCCGTGAGCATCAGCGCGCCGTAGCTCAGGGGACGGAGAAACTCCTTCCCCTCCGTGATGGCGCTCGCTTCGGCAGCGAAGCGCCGCGCGTCTGCCAGGCGGCCCTGACGGTAATGGAGACCTCCCAGCGCGAGCAGCGAGTCCACTTCGGCAACGCGATACTTGACCTCGCGCGCATAGGCGAGGGCCTGCCGGAGTGTCTCTTCCGCCGCGGCCGTCTCTCCGCGATCGATCTCGATCTCCGCTCTGGCTACGAACGCGTTGGCCATGACGCCTTTGTATGGTGTGCCGCGTCCGATGGACAGTGCCTTGTCCGCGGCCGCCTTCGCATCATCCAGCCGGCCGAGGGCGCGAAATGCCTCCGCCTGCCCGACCTGGGCCATGATCAGGAAGCGTTTGATCATGTTTCGTTTGAAGGCGCGTTGAAAGTATTCGAGCGCCAGCTGCGGATCGTTCTGTTTCTCCATGATCTGGCCGAGGACGATTTCCTTGAAGCCGGCCTCGCGATCTCCACCCTCGGCGATGTCGCCGGCCAGCCCCTCGGTCAGGCTCTTGTAGGCGGCCGCATAGTCGCCGCGCCCGTACAGAGCCATGCCGAGGTTTGCCTGCATCTGGCTGACGTAGTGAAAGGGATACGACTGGCGGTGTTGGAGTGCACGACGGAGGAGTTGCTCCGCCTCCCGCAATCCCTTCTCCGATTCTCCGGCGAAATTCGTCGTGGCCAGGAGGATCACGCAGTAAGCGATGGCCGCTGGATCGTCGGAGTCCTCGGCGAGGCGCAGGGCTTCTCGTGCACTCGCCAGGCGTGGTCCGATCGGGTCTGTCGTTGCGTAGTCGACCGAGGCCATGGCCATCGCCAGTCCTGCTTTGTCATCGATTGCGGCGGCGATGTATTGGGCGAATTCGATCAAACGCGCGTGATCGCGTCCGTCGACCGCTCGATACGATGCGATCGCATAGGACACGATGCGTTTGACCAGCGACGGCCCGATCAGTTCCGCATGATTTGCCAGAAGGTGTGTCATCTCCTGGCGTGTAGCGGCTTTTGCGAGCTGCTCGACCAGCGCGTCTTCCGCCAGTGGCATGGCGGTGATTCGCCACGCACCATCTTCTTTTCGAAGAGTGAACGTGCGGCGGTCGACGTCTTCGAGCACCGCGCCGCCGAAGCGCGGCGTGCGGACGACGTGCGCGACCGTTTCGACGGTGGCCGTTTGTTCATCCTCCGACGTGACGCGAACGCGAAGCGACGCCGGCTCGAAACAGCGCGTTTGAATCTCTTCGCGCAGGTCCCGCCGGAGCTCCGTTCCGAAACCGGAGCTCAGAAACGCCGCCGTGCGCTGCGCATCGCCCTCGACCTGCGCGGCGTGGAAATCTCTCACCACCGCCTCCGGAGTGGTTGCGAGCGATAGCGCGGCGATCAACGCTGGGAAGACGCTCATGGTCACCAGCCCTTCATGTCATGGAGAATCGATCTCGCGGCGTCATCGGCCGGATGCGCAGCCACGTATTTCCGCAGGTGCTCCTCGGCCTCCTTCCGCACGCCCGCACGGGCGTAGAGGAGAGCGATCAGGAAGTCATCATCGGGACGCTGTTTTTCCGCCTCCTGAATGTTCGCCAGCGCCGGTTCGTCGAGCACGCGGAACGCCGGCTGCGGCTCCGTGGGGGGCGGAAGGATGGCGTGATCGCCGAGCCGTTCGAGCGCCCAGGCGCAGTTCGTGCCGCGCGGAAGGGGGTTGAGCGGCGTCCAGGAACCGCCGGCCACCGGCCGGCTTTGCGCGGCGACGGCGTTTCCGCACTCGATCGTGACGGTGTAACGCTCGCGTGGCGCGGCGCGCCAGGTCAGCTCCGGTTGCCGGGAGGCGACCACCACGCCGGCAGGTTGCATGTCGAGATCGAGAGCATCGGGATGTTCTCCGCGCAGCTTGTCCGATTCGCCTCGCAGCTCTTTGATCACCGCCGGCATCGGGATCGTGCGGTTTCGCCGGACATCGGCCACGAGGCGGTCCCACTCGGTGAGTGGCTTCACGCGAATGGTGCGCGGAGGAGTTGGCGCGACGGACGGAGGCCGCCCGAACCACAACGCCAGGCCGATGATCGCAATCGCGGCCGCTGCCGCGAGGGCGAGGTAGTTGGTCGAGCGGCGGGTTGGAGAACCCGCCCCGCGAAGCTCTTCGTCGAACATCTCCAGTGCCTGGCGAATCTCCTTGGTCCGAAGCGCTTTCTCCCGGCACTCGGCGCAATCCTCGAGATGCGCGATCGCCGCCCTGGCCGCATTCGCGGAGAGCTCGCCGCGGCGGAGCTCGCCGATGCGGTCGATCGTGAGATGAACGTCGCTCATGGTTTCATCCGCCTCGCCAGCCGCTCGCGTGCCGACTTTCGCAGATTGATGACCTGCTGCCGCGTCACGCCGAGCATTCCGGCGATCGTCAGATCATCGATCGGCAGGTCGTTCCAGATCGCCGTCAACTGCTCATCCGACATCTCGACCGCCGCCGCGATCTGCTCGAACCGGGCGACGCCGGCCAGGACGAAAAGAATCGCGGCGTTGTAGCCGTCGGCGTCGCGGAGGTTCAGCAGCAGCGCGATCCGCTGACGGGGCGGAAGATCTTGGATCTCGCGCCACAGGGCGCCGAGGTGCTGCCGCTTTTCGAGGTCACTGAGCGGATTCGAGCTCGTCTCCTGCTCCGCCACGTTCGATGGGATTCGGTCGGACACGTCCCAGATCTCGATGAAGATACGGAACAGATCGTCGAAGAGCACAGGCTCGCCGAAGTGGAGCAGCACGGCCTCGATCGCCGCGGCCGTGTCCTCGCGGCGCATCATCCGCGCGTTCGCCTGCTGCTTCGTCAGCACCGCGGGTGTGGCCGCGCGTCCTCGCCAGCTCCGCAGACCGGCGACCGCGCCGGCGGCGGTCTCCCATGTGGCGAAGCGTTGGTCGCCGTCGAGGACGTAGCGCAGGCGGTTCTTCAATCGCGTGCGTTGCGGGAAGCGCCGGCGCAGAACGTCGTGAACGGCGTTGTAGGTGAGGCGGGCAACGAAATCGCCGAAGTTGGCGATCGCTTCGGAGGCGGCGCCGGGAATGGTCTGCAGGCGTCGGACGAGGCGCAGGCTGACGTTGGCGGAAATGTCGTCGAGGTCTTCGGTGCGCAGCGCATCTTTCCGGCTTCGGGCCAGAATCCCGTCGACGATCGGCTTCGCTTCGTGCACGATCAGCATTTCGATGGCGTGTTGCCGATCCGGCTCGCCGGCGGCTTCGACGAGGGGCCGGAGAACGGGATCATTTGCGGCGATGATCCGGAGTGTTTCGTCGTCCAACGCGACGACTGTGACACAGGCGCACCGCGACTGTCCCGCATCCAGAACTGCAGACGGCTCAGCCGCCGCGATATTGGTACAGAATGCCGTGAAGGAGTCATCATTGGACGATCGCCGCCGCGCCGAACGCTTCCCCATCACCCTGCCGATCGAGCTCGGTCACACCCGCAGCGAGACGCACGACTTCAGCGGAGTGGGCGTCTACTTCTCATCCGATCAGCCGTTCGAGATCGACAGCGAGATCGAGTTCCTGCTGCGCGTCCCCGATGCGGTGAATGTGCGCTGCAAGGGGCATGTGGTGCGCGTGAATCCGATGGGCGGGAGGTACGGCGTGGCGGCGACGATCGAGGAGTTCACGCTCGATGAGTCGCCGGCCGGCAATCGCAACGATGCGCACATCGTGATTCAGGAGCTACGGCGCCATCACGCGCGGTGACTTCGTGGCGTGATCGAAATATGCGACGGCGTCGAATGCATCGAGCGGCACTTTCAGATAGCCGGTTTGAAAGCGCATCGAGCGCTCTTCGCTCAGCCACTTCGGTTGCCGCCGCGCACTGAGCAGGAGCAGGAACGAATGCGGCGCGACTTTCTCCAGCGTCCCGTCGACGCTTCCACTCTCCGCGGCCGTCGCGTTGTCCATCGACGGGCCGCCGTACGTCGTCGCGATCGCGCAGTACTGCCTGCCGAGGGCCGCGACGAAGCGCGAGCCCGAGCCCGGATAGCGGCCGGGAGGAAGCGGCGGTCCGGTGACGTCGACCTTCTGCACGTGCGCGTTGTGCGCCCAGTAGACGGCGCGCTCGCCTTTCGGCAGGCGGTTCAGGAACCAGAGCGTGTTCTCCGCCATCGCGCGATCGCGAGGCGCGGAGGGAGCGAACGCGCCGAGGCGAAGCATCTCCTCGTCCTGCTGCGCGACGAGCGCGATGCGGTGCGCCCATTCGTCCTTCGACAGACGGACGAGCTCCGCGACGTTCGCCGTGAGCGCCGTTTTCGCATCGGTGGGCAACGTCGCGTATTTATCCGACTGGCCCTTCCACCAGCCGGCGTGGATCTGTGTGGCGGCCGGCCGCACGGCATCGATCGCCGCCTTGATCTCCGCGTTGCCGCTCGTCAATTCCTGAAGCCGGTCGAGCGCAGGCACCATGCTGCCGGAGCGATTCGGAAGATCGGCGCCGTAGACGCCGACCGGATGATGCTTGCCTTCGCCGAGGTTCCACTCGCGCAGCCAGTCGATCGTGCGGCGGATCTCGACGAGTCTGCCGAAGCCGCCGGGCAGCGCGGCGTCGTAGTCGATGGTCGACGTTTTGCCGTGCACGTAATCGTCGGCCGTCATCGCTTCGGGCAATCCCGATTCGAGCACCAGCGCGGTGACGCGATGCCGCCGCACGAGGTCCTGCAGCAGCTGCAAGCGGAAGCTGAGGAACGGCTCGGTCTCGTGCACGCTCTCGCCGACGCCGATCAGCCGTGCTTCGCGGATGCGCGAATCGAGCGTGCGGAACGAATCGATCGGAGCGATGCGTCCGCGGGCCCAGGCGATGAACGCGTCATCGGACTGCGCGGCAACCGGTGCGGCGAACAGCAGGAAGAGCGTCGCCACCGAGCGAATGAGCATGAGACCTCCCGTCGCTGCTCATTACGCAGGGCCACCCGCGCGAGTTGCAGTTGACAGTTGACCGTTGGCCGTAGCGCTCTTCTGCCAACTGCCAACATCAATCTTTCACGCGCGTGTCCGTCGCGATCCAGTTCACTTCCCACGTTTTCCCGCCGTCGTCGGAGAACGCCTGCTCGAAGCGGATCGTGTCGGCGTCGATCGGCGTGATGACGAAGCGGACGAAGATCGCGCGGCCGCCGAGATCTTCCTGGTCGTAGAACTCGCCGCGTCCGTTCTTGAACTGACCGATCGTCGGCTGCGCCAGGATGCCGTCGGCCGCGTTCGCGAAGTTCAGCGTCCACTGCCGCGACTCCGGTTGATAGAGGCGGAGGCTGAGACCTTCGAAGTGACCCGACGGTCCGTCGGCGATGAGCTCCACGAGGTTCGCGCGGCCGTTCAACACCTTGCGCACCGTCGTGATGCCGTTCATCTCCACCCAGGTCGTCGAGCCGGTGAGCGGCTTCACCAAACGCTTCACGTGCGTCTTCCACGTCCCGATCTCGAAATCGAAATCGTGCTGCGCGTCGCGCGTCTGCTCCGCGGCGGAAACGGTGAGGGCGACGAGACAGACCAGGAGGAGTCGTTTCATACGGACGATTCTTCGACGCGCAGTGGTCCTGCGGCAATAGCCACTCCGCGCAGCCGGGATAGGACCACCGCGTTTGACGATGGATTAGGAAGGTAGGGATCGCGTTCGCTCCCGGCTCTCCTCTCACAGAGAGTTGGGGAGGTACCCCGTGATCATCTCCATCGGCTACGAGCGCAATGCGCACGAAATTGCATCGCCGAAGTTCGCATCCGCCATCAAAAGCCTCGGCATCGAGGCGGTCGTCCTCTGGATGTCGGGAACGTCGGTCAATCCCTGCAAAGGCATCTGGGAGTTTCACTCCTTTGACGGCTGCTGGCACGCGTTCAACAACGCAGGATTGAAGATCATCCTCAAGCGGCTCTGGGCTCCAGCGCATGCAACGGCCGAGGAGAAGATCACGTACCAGCCGTACACAGACGGCGCGCAATCATGGACGCTCGACGCCAACGGGAATGCAATTCCCGGCAGCGCGCACTTCGATCCCAACCGGCCGTGCGTGAAAGATCCTGCGCACATCAAGCCCGACTGGTGCGTCGAGCTCGGCAAAGAGCTCGACAGGCGCTACTTCAAGCCCGGCTTCTGCACGCACTTCATCTCCTGGAACGAGCCGGGGGACGGCAATTACTGGCCGCCCGTCGCCACGCGCCCGTTCGACGAAGCGTATGACCGGGTCTGGAACGAGGTGTACCGGCCGTCGGCGATTGTGAGCTTCGATCCCAACGATTCGTCGAAACGCGTCGCGCCGTGGAACATCGGACCCGATGCGGCGTACGACGACGATCTGCAGCGCCTGCTGGCGAAAGACGCCGCCGAGCAGACGTTTGACATCATCTCGTTCCATGGCTATTCGGACGACAAGTCGCTCGACGGAGCGCTGCGCGTCCTGAAGAACCGGCGCGACATCATCGATCCGCTCCGCAACGGCCGCGAGGTGTGGAACACGGAGATCGGCGATGACGGGAACGGCTGGATCGTCGATTACATCAAAAAAGCGCCGGAGATCATGCCGTACCTCGGATTCATCAACATCGCGCACGCGAACATGTTGTTCACGCAGGCATCGATCGACAATGAGACGTACGAGCTGACGCCGGCGGGCGCGGCGCTGAAGGCGTTACTGGTGCCCTGAGGGGAGCGTCCGCTCCCCTCGCCGCAAAGAAAAATTCAACCCCCCGGTAATATCCGTTCCTCCCTCCGCATCCAGTTCGCCAAAGGCCGATCAAAGGCTCCCGCTCAAATCACTGAATTCATTTTTCGTAACGCGGCAATGCGCCGCTCTGGTCGAACTGTCTGAAAAACGCGTCGAGGTCAATGAGATGAACCACTTCCGAGTCGCCGCAATCACCACCCTGCTCGTCATTCTTGCCGCTCCGTCATCACTGTATGCACAGGCGTGCGGCTGGGTCGACGGCACAAGCAACACCACTCTCGCGTCGCCCTGCCTCGCGGGCATCGGGACCACCGCTCCCGATGCGCCGTTGACGATGCAGACCGGCACGGGCAACGTCATCAACCTCAGAGACAGCGGAGGGACGTCGCGCTTCAAGATCTTTGCTCAGCACTCGAGCTATTACTTCGAGCTGAACGCGACGAATTACGATCTCCGTCTCATCTCCGCCACCGCCGGCGGGAGCGGCGGCAACATCTCCTTCCTCACCAATACTTCCGGCACAGGCACGGAGCGCATGCGCATTCTTCCGAATGGCTACGTGGGGATCGGGAATACAGCGCCGGTCTCGCTCCTGGAAGTCACGAAGGGAGTCGGGCCCAATACCATCCGCTTCGGCGGCGACGGCACGAACTACGACCGGGCCTGGGGGATGACCCAGATCCTCACCGACGGCACGTTCAATTACCCGATCAACGTCTTCTATACGAACCACAGCAATACGGCTCGTAATAATGAGCTCTTCAGAATCCACAGCAACGAGACCGGCGCAACCGGAACCGCGTTTCGCGTCACGACCGGCGGCACTCTGGCCAACCCGACGACGACCGCGTTCGTCGTGAATGCGAGCACCGGCAACGTCGGCATCGGGCACAATCCCGCGTACGGCCGCCTGGACGTCAAGGGAAGTCTCTGGATCGAGCACGCCAGTACGCAGCATGCCCTCCGCTTCGCGGCCGGCACCACCGGCGGTTATCACATCATCGACGGCAATTCTGCGTCGGGCACACCCGAATATCTCCCGTTGCGCATCAGCACCAACTCATCGCTTTATCCGCTTCAGTTGAATCTCGATACGGCAGGCAACGTCGGCATCGGCACGCTGGCTACTTCCGACCGCCTGACGGTCAACGGTTACATCAAGGCCGACGGTTTCAAGTTCACGAACGGCTCGGCGCTGACCTTGCCGGCGTCGAGCGTGACGGCCGGAACGTTTGCCAGCGGCAATTATGCGTTCCCGGCGGCGCTCACAGTGGGAGCTCCCCTGAACACGATTCCTCTCTATGTCCGAGGAGATGGCGTCAGCCTCGGCGCAGGAAAGCCGAGCTATATCGGCCGCTTCAATGATCCTTCCGAAACCATGGGAGTCGGCCTCGGATATGAGCCCGGCACCGCGACCGGCGCGATCCTTCCCATGGGAGCGACCTCCGCCCTCTCCTTCTGGACCCACGACGGCGGCTCGTATCAGCCGCGCGTCCGCATTACACCACTGGGAAATGTCGGGATCGGCACGACGACACCGGGCGCGAATCTGCAGGTCGCGGGCACATCGTATTTCGGCGGCGAAGGCTCCAGCTACGGAGTGGCACGCGTGACGATCGGCGCCGCGCACGGTTCTTATGGCGCTCTCGGCTACAACTACAGGCCGGATGGAGCAACCGCGGAGAAGTACTACTTCGTCGGATCGGACAAGGCTTCCCAGATCTCGTTCTATGACGGCGGTCTGAAGGTGAAAACAGCCCCGGCCGGAACGCCCGGAGCGCAGATCGCATTCACCGATGCTCTGACGGTTCTGAACAACGGGAAAGTCGGCATCGGAAACACCAACCCGCAGAAGCAACTCGACGTCACCGGCGACATCTATGCGTCCGGCACGATCAGCGGCGGTAACGTCATCGCGCAATATCAGGATGTCGCCGAGTGGGTCCCGTCCGGCGAGACTCTCATGCCCGGCACGGTGGTCATCATCAATCCGCTCGAGCACAACCACGTAATGCCGTCGTCGCATTCGTACGACACTTCCGTTGCCGGCGTAGTGTCTGAAAAACCTGGCGTTCTCCTCGGCGTACCGAGCGATACCAAATCGATGATCGCGACTACAGGCCGCGTGCGCGTGCATGTCGACGCCACAATGCGTCCGGTCAATGCCGGCGACCTCCTCGTCACGAGCGAAAAACCGGGCGTGGCCATGGCCTCCGAACCGATCGACCTCGGCGGCGTGAAGATCCATCGCCCCGGCACTCTGATCGGCAAGGCCCTCGAGCCGCTGAAGAGCGGTGAAGGGGACATCCTCGTGCTGCTTTCGCTGCAGTAGCAGGCCGAGTTTTCAGCAATTCGCGCCGAACATGAGAAACGCATGAGGAGGATCCGTATGCGTCGGAGTTTATGGCAACTGCTTCTGATCGCGGCCGTGGCGACGTTCGCTGCGCTCCCGGCCAGAGCGGCGGTCCACGTCACCGTCAATGAAACTCAAGTGAGTGTCGACGGCATCGCGCCGTACGGCAAGGTCGTGTTGTTCAACCTCTCCTTCAAACAAAACGAGCAGGGCCGCATCGGGAATTACATGGCCGCGTTGCAGGACACCGACGGCGACGGCGTCGTCACCTACAACCCGCCGGCGGGAATTCCTCTGCGCTCGATCTGGGTGGCCGTCGATCAAACGAGCGGCGGCTCGACGTCCGGTGGCAGGCAGGATTATCCGGTCCGCCGTTCGCCGCCCCAGTTGCCCGCATTGCGTGTCCGCGGCGAGTCACAGGTCACCTCATACACCGTTGCGGCCGATACGCTCTATGTGATCGTCGTGCGGCCGCAGGTCGGAGCCTGGAAGCTGATCGCGCATGACGGCAGCTTCGGCGACGCCGACGGCATCGGCAACGGAACGATATCCATCGACTTCAGCGCGCTGAGGCCGATCGAAGGAACCCTTGCGCCGCCTCAATTCCTGACCGGCGGCGACGTCCTCGCCACCGTCGACCCCGCACACATGGAGCTGGAGCTCGAGACGGTCCCGGCCGGAAGCGGAGGGGGGCAATGAAGAGAGCAGCCTTTCTCCTTCTGGCGCTGTTCAGCATCGCGCCGCTTCTGTCCGGCCAGACTCGCGACAATGTCGCGCTGGGATTCAATCCGAACCGGATGTACCAGTTCGGCGATGTCGATCACGTCAATCTCATGAACGGCGACCTGGTCATCAACGTGCCGGTCGGAATGACCTACGGCGTGGACGAGGCGTTGTCCCTCCAGCTCGGGGTCACGTACAACAGCAAGGTCTGGAATTTCGTCGACGACACCGACCCGAATTTCAACTATCCGAACGGCGGAGTCTTCAGCAGGGCGTTTCCCGAGCCGCGGTCGAATGCCGGGCTGGGATGGCGCCTTTCCCTCGGGCAACTGCTGCCGCCCTGGCATCCGCATCACCACTCGGCCGCTGAAGAAGTGCACTCCTGGCAGTACATCGGTCCGGCCGGCGACGAACACGACCTCGGCTTCTATTGCAAGAGCTTCACTGATTGCAACGTCACGTATCCAGCCGGTGACGTCGCGTACACGTTGGACAGCACCTACATCTCGATGTATCTCAACGGCACGAACGCATACGTCAATTTTCCGAGCGGCGAGGTGCGCAAGTTCTCTCTCATCCACGACGAGTGGCGCCTCGTGGAGATCAGGAGCGCATTCGGGAGAGCGATTACGGTCGACTACGAATTCAATCCCCTGGACGCGCATCAGATCGTGCGATGGGTCATCAAGGATCCGGTCGCTTCGCGAACGCATTACGTCTACTTCCGGTCCATGGACGGATCGGACATGAACATCACCGACGACTATGGCCGGATCGTCGACTACCTCGACTTTCAGACGGTGAATGGCGAACGGGTCCAGTATAGATTCGACTACGGCACCGCGCCGGCGGAGGTGCGCCGGCCGTGCGAGCAGACTCACCTCTGGCTCAATTCGCTCGATGGCAGCGCGCAGGAGCCGCAGAACATCAAGCTGCCCCTCCTGCGCAGCATCAGCCTGCCCGACGGCAGCTCGTGGTCGTTTTCGTATTACGGGACGTCCATCAATGAGCAATGCAAGAGCGGTCTCGTATCGCGGATGACGCTGCCCACCCGAGGGACGTTCGATTATGACTACGGACAATGGACATTCCCGCCGCAGGTCTTGTGCGACAACGGTGCGAATGCTTCGATCCGAATATCATCGGGAATCCTGTCCCGGATCATCGATGGCACCGCGGAGTGGCGCTATTACCACGACTACGCGCCCGAGACGTCGATTGCCGACGATCACGTCGAGGCCTGTCCCTTGTGTCCGGACGGAAACAACGGCTTGCAGCGCGATCCCCTTTTCTGTTCCCGTACCGGCCCGACGACGCAGCCGAGCCGCTGGCTGCGAACATCGGTACTCAATCCGCGCAAGGACCGCACCGACTATTACTTCTCCGGCTGGGCCACCTGGCCTGCCGATCCGAGGGGTTTCGGGTCCAGAAACAGCGAGTATGGCCTTCCGTTCACGCGCGGGATGTACGACACCGGCTCGACGACCCATGAACACGAGACGAAGGACAACGACGGCCGTTATCTCTCCACCCAGATCTTCGAAAAGTGCGAGTCGATCCAGGAGCCGGACCCCAATTTTCCTGACGATCACCTCGGAAACAACGGGCCTTGTACGGGACAGAACGTCAAGCTGATGCGGACGACGTATGTCAAGTACGACCACGACGGAGCCGACCCCGAGGCCGCGCAGCTCAATGCCAGGGTGGTTTCGGACCGGACGGAGTACAACGACGATGCGACCGGATGCACGCCGGGCACGGGCGCGTGCGGACGTTCCGACACCAACCGCTCCGATTTCGACACCCTCGGCCATTACAGGACGGAAAAGACGAACGGCAATTTTGCCGGTATTCACGAGGTCACCTCGTATACCAATTACAACCCCGGCAATCGTCCGCAGGTGTCGTGGACGCCGGGAACGCCTCCGCCCATCACCGGATGGAACCTCGGCGTGTTTACGGAGCAGTCGCGGACGGACGACCGGAGCAGCGGACCGCTGATCATGCGCTCGCTCTCCTGTTTCGATCCCGCCTCCGGTTTCCTCCTTCGCCGGCGGGCGATCAAGAACACCACGACCGGCGCGGCCGGGAGCGAGGACGTCATCACGACGTACGGCAGGACGACGAGCGGAGCCACGGCCACGATCGTGGAACAGACGTTCGGCGGCGATGACGCAAGCGTCGGCAGCGACGACGCGTCAACGTTCTGCGCCGTCGATTTCAGCGCGCCCGGCGCCCCGGCGCCCCAATATCGAACGGATTACAAATTCACCTCCGGCATCATGACCAGCGCCCAGTTGTATGACGGGACGACGGCGAAATTTCTCAGCATCAATCGCCTGGCCGATGATTCCACCGGGGTGGTCACGTCCGGCAAGGATGCGGCCGGAGTCGAGACGCAGTACGACTACGACAACATGGGCCGTCTGAAGACGATCTCCCATCCCACCGGAAACATCGCTTCGACTTCTTACACGTATTCACAGGCCTCGGCGTCCGCGTATGCCTATGTCGAGGAAAACACGGCCTCGGCGATCGGGGCGAAGCGGCAATGGCAGTTCGATCGACTCGGCCGGCTGTGGCGCGAGAAGAACGTCGTGCCCGACGGCTCCTGGACCATGCGCGAGACGCTCTATGACGGGATGGGGTGGAAGAAGTCCGTCTCCGAGCCGGCCACGCTTCCCGGGGTCAACGACGATGCCTTCCAGCCGCCCTACAAGACCGTCTTCGAGTACGACGCCTTCGGCCGTCCGCTCAGCATCACCGCTCCGGACAATACGAAGACGACCATGACATACAGCGGTGTGGGCCTCACGAGCCGGACGGTAAAAGTGGCCACCGGTCCGCTGGTCTACACCGACGCCACGACCGACGAGATCTATGACCGGTTCGGCCGCCTCGTGGACGTCAAGGAGCCGAACGGCGTGCATACGGCTTATGGCTATGACCCGGCCGGAAATCTGACGGATGTCTGCATGAACACGTCGCTCGCGGCGTCCACGCCGTGTACGACCGGACAACCCCGTACGTTCAAGTACGACGGACGCGGGTTTCTCTTCGAGGAGCGGCATCCTGAAAGCGGCCTGTTTCACTACAAGTACGACGCGCGCGGACATGTGACCCGCAAGTACCGCGACGACATCACCGATTTCAACCTCCAGTTCACATACGACTTCGCCGAGCATCTGCGCGCGGTGACGGGCGGCGTTTCGTCATCGCCCGTGAAGAGCTTCGACTACGGCGAAAACGATGTCACGAGCACCGACAGAAACATGGGGAAACTCGTCAAGGCGACGCGGCACAACTATGTCGTCGACTCCGGTGTGTCGAAGGACTACATCGTCACCGATCGCTACTATTACGAGGATCCGGCCGGCCGTCTGAAGCGGAAGGTCACGGAGATCTACGACCCGGCCATCAGCGCCACGAAATCCGTCGATCAGGCTCAGACCTACAACGATCTCAGTCAGCCGGACACGATCACCTATCCTCACTGTTTGTCCGGATGCGATGGCAGCACGTGGACCGTGGCCAACGCGTTCACGAAGACGATGCTCACCAGCGTGGCCGCGGGCGGAAGCGATCTGGCGCGCTTCGCATACTCTCCGAGTGGTGTAAACAGGGAGATCCAGCACGTCAATCCGTCCGGATCGGTCACTGACACGTACAACCTCGACTCGATGTCGAGAATGTCGTCCATTCAATTCCAGTCCTTCCAGTGTGCGTCGCCGGTCATCACCAGTGTGACGTCGACGTCATGGACCCCGGGCTCGTCGGTGACGTTGACCGTGCAGGCTGCGGGACAGGCGCCGCTGGCGTATCAGTGGTACGACGCATCGACCAATCAGGCTATCCCCGGCGCGACGTTCTCCAGTCATACCACCGGCCCCGTGAGCAGCGGCGGCCAGTGGTTCGTCCGCGTATCGAACATCTGCGGCCGGAAAGACAGCACTGTGATCACGGTTGGTACTCCGGGCTGCAGCGGACCGACGATCGATACCCATCCGGCCTCGCAAACCATCACCTCGGGCGGCGCCGTGAGTCTGTCCGTCGGCCTGCATCCGCCCACCACGGCTCCATCGTTCCAGTGGTCACAATCGACCGACTCGGGCGCAACCTGGATGCCCGTCGGCACAAACAGCCCGTCACTCGATCTGACCAACATCACCGTGACGACGTGGTTCCGCGTGGTCGTGACTGATTGCAGCCGGCAGGCTACGAGCAACACGGCCATCGTCACCGTATCGACGTCGTCGAACCTCCCGGCGCCGGCCTGGCTCGATGCCCACGCCATCAGCACGACCAGCGTCGTCAATTACTGGCCGCCGGTCAGCGGGGCGGGGCAATACATCGTCTATCGGCGTTTGCACCTCGAGGAGGCCTGGACGTACCGGGCCACGATTCCTTCGGCGGCGTGCACGGCCACACAATGCACGTTCTCGGACAGCGGTGCCTTGGCAGCCACTACCTATCAATACGGAGTTGTGGCCTCGGACACCTCTTACGGACATCTTTCGCCCTTCACCGCCGACCTGGCCACGACGATCTCGTTTACGCCGCTCGTGCAGGGATCGACGGCAGTCTCCCGATCGCAATTCGATGAGCTGCTGAACGCGGTGAACTCGGCGCGATCGATTGCCAACCTGCCGGCGCTGCAGTGGAGCAATATCCTGCAGCCGGCGGGCACCAGTGCGCCGGGGCTGCACGTGTCGGTCATCGCCGAGCACATCCTGGCCTTGCGCCGCGAGATGAACAATGCTCTCCAGGCGCTGGGCGTCGCTCCGAAGCCGTACACCGATCCGTCGCTGAGCGCCGTCGCTCCAAGAGCCATTCACGTACGCGATCTGCAACAGCAGTTGTACTGAGGTGAAGATGATGCTGCGGATCACGATTGCCTTGCTTGCTTCAATGGCGCCGGCCGTCGTCACGGCGGCCGGGTCATTCCGCAACGGTACCGACCAGTCCGGTCCGGCATGGTCGTCGGGGCAGTACGTTTACGACGGCGCCGGCAACATCGCGGCCATCGGCACGACGGCCAATGCGAACGGCGATGGTCTGTACACGAATTACACGTATGACACGCTGTCGCGGCTCGTCAGTGTGAACACAGCTCGCGTGAGCTCGAATGCACCGGGCCTGCCGCGAACCGAGACGTACGGCTATGACCCTTACGGCAACATGACCCGGGGCACGGCGAAGGACGGTTCGCCAATCGATTACGGCGTCGATTCCGGCAATCACCTGGCCGGCGCATCGTACGACGCGGCCGGAAATCTCACCGCGTACGGTGGCGAGAGCTACGTCTACGATGCCACCGGGATGATGGTGGCAAAAGACCACGATACGACGTGGCACGACCGGTTCGTCTATACGGCCGAGGATGAAAGGATCGGAGCGAGGGTGGGAGATACGTGGACGTGGACTTTCCGGGACTCGTCGGGAAAGGCGTTGCGCCAGTATGAGAGCACGAGCAGCAGCCCGGCCGCGAACTGGACATGGGCGGAGGATTATGTCTATGGGCCGCGGGGAATTGTCGCCGCGCAGCGATCGACGGCGGCCGGCGGGCTGCGTCACTTCCACGTCGATCACCTCGGTACGCCACGGCTGATTACCAACGCCTCCGGTACGGCAATCGCCGAGCATGACTATTCACCGTTTGGCATCGAGCTGACCTCAAGCCGTCAGGAGCCGGGACGCGAAGAGCCGAAGAAGTTCACGGGGCATGAGCGCGATCTCGTTCCCGACGGGCTGCTCAATCCGGAGCGCTACCTCGATTACATGCACTCCCGCTATTACGGTCCCGGGCTGGGGCGTTTTCTGACGACCGATGTCCACGACGGATCGCCGCCTAATCCGCAGTCGTGGAATCAGTACAGTTATGCGTTCAATGCCCCGATGGATCTGGTCGACGCGAACGGGCGGTGGCCTGGAAAGACGCATAATCAGATGCTGGAGAAGGCATTTCCCGGATTGCCGGAGAGCATGCTGGGCGCACTGAAGGCCGCGAGTGCCGACGTGGATCTCAATCAGAGTCCGGCGAAGGCCTATCAGCACGGCATGCGCGCGGCTAACCAGACTGTCAGACAGGCCGAGTTTCTTGCCGCGCAGTTCTATACCGAGCAGATCGATCTTGCGACGCGCATATGGAGAGGCGAGGAGAAGGGGACACCCGAGGACGCGATGATGGCCCTGGGCCGAGCGCTGCACCTCGTCATGGACCTGACTTCTCCCGCGCATCGCGGCTTTCAGGTATGGGATCTCTGGCCGAACAATATCGGGAAACACCGCCGCCGCGAGTCCAAGCCGCCGACGGCGGAGGAGATGAACATGGCGGTCACCATGATGCGTGTGGCGTTTGCGCAGATTTTCGGCGACGACATGCTCGAGCAGGCCATGGATCCGTTGCAGTCCGACAGGCCTCTGACGCAGGGGCGCATGGACCTGCCCTTCGAGATTCCAAACGACGGAGGAACCGTTCTCGAGTGCGTCGATGGAGTTTGCCGGTGAACCTGAATGGCGAGTCCATGAAGAAAACTGTCGCTCTGACGCTTTTCGCTCTTCTGACGACGGCGCGCGCCGGAGCGGCCGCTCCCCCACACGCCCGGTCCGATCAAGCAGGCCCGGCGTGGTCGTCCGGGGCTTATGTATATGACGGGGTGGGCAATATCGCCGCAATCGGAACGCAGCTCAATGCGAACGGCGACGGTCTGTACACGAATTACGTGTACGACTCGATGCTGCGTCTCATCCGTGCCGACACCGCCCGCGCCAGCTCGAGTGCCCCCGGCTCACCTCGAATCGAGACCTACGACTATGACGTCTACGGCAACATGATGCACGGCACGTCCAAAGACGGAACGGGGATCGATTACAGCGTCGACTCCGGAAATCACCTCGCCGGGACGTCGATCCAATTCGACGCTGCCGGAAACGTCGTCCTCTACAACGGCGAGAGCTATTCCTATGATGCGGCCGGGATGATGGTGGCCAAAGATCACGACATTACGTGGCATGACCGCTACATCTACACGGCCGACGACGAGCGCGTCGGTTCGAGAATCGGCGATACATGGACATGGACCTTCCGTGACGCGAAAGGGAGCGCGTTACGTCAATACCAGAGCTCCAACAGCAATCCGTCGGCGAACTGGACGTGGTCCGAGGACTACGTCTATGGCCCAAGGGGAATGGTCGCCGCACAGCGCCCAGCCCCGGAGGGAATCCGGCACTTTCACCTCGATCACCTCGGCACACCGCGCCTGATTACCAACGCAACCGGTGTCGCGATCGCCCAGCATGACTATTCCCCGTTCGGAATCGAGCTCACTTCCAGCCGCCAGGAGTCAGGACGCGAGGAGCCGAAGAAATTCACGGGACACGAGCGCGATCTCGTACCCGACGCATTGTCGAATCCCGAGCGGTATCTCGACTACATGCATGCGCGTTATTACGGACCGGGGTCGGGGCGTTTCCTCTCCGTCGATCCGGTCGTCAATGTCAAGCGTTCATCGACGCGTCCTCAGGGCTGGAACCGATACGCGTATGTCTTGAACAATCCGATGGATGCCATCGATCCTGATGGCCGCGATGTGTGGATGCAGAACTGGCAACTCGCCGATCAAACGCTTCTCTTCAGTCAGATCGAACAGAAAACCGGTCTGAAACTCGCCGTGCAGAATGGAAAGATGGTGGAGGTTGGTCAGACCGTCGATGCCAACGGCAAGATCATCGGCAGCCAGACCGCGCGCGACGATCTCCGCACGGCAATGGCCCCCGGAAGGACGTTCATTCTGAGTGAGACGTCGTCCAGCAAGGAGATGGGAAATCGGACAGGAGCAAAGATCGAATTGAACATGGCCCTCATCGGGCAGGTGAACACCGGCCAGAACGATCCCGCCACATTTGATGCCTCGATGATCATGTTCCACGAATTGCTCGGCCATGGACTCAATGGATTAGCCGATCCCCGCGACTTCATGCTGAAGAGCAACCCAATGGCCAAAGGCGAAGTTGTCACCTACGACAACAAGATAAGAGGTGAATTGGGGCTTCCCGAGCGACGCCAATATCGTACAGAGATCAGGACTAACGGCACGTGCTACATTCCCTTCGCAAATGGACCGGTGGATATACCAAAGCCTGAGCACTGAACGGGCGGTTTACGAGGCCTCACCGCACCTGCAACCCCGACATCCCGTCGCCCACGATCACGAACGGCGCCCAATAAAGAGGATGCCTGTACTCAGCCTGCCGCATCAGCGACATTTTCGCCTTGCGCATGGCCTCGGCCTTGGAGTCGCCGGCGAGGAGGCGGCGGTGAAACTCGATCATCAGTTTCGACGTGGCGCGTGAGGGCGCCTTCCATTGACTGACCACGGTGGTCGGGCATCCCGAGGCGAGCAGCGCCCAGGACATGCCGATGACGCCTTCGCCGGCGTACAGCGCGCCGCGCGCCGTGTCGCAACTGGAGAGGACGACGAGGTCGGCGTGCAGATGCAGCTCGCTCATCTCGCGCATCTCCAGCAGGCCGTCGTCGGGATCGTTGGCGGCGGTCGCCAGAACGACGGCGGAGTAGAGCGGCGCGGCGTCCTCGGCGATGCCGTGCGCGGCGAGATGCACGATGCGGTAGTCGCCGATCAGCTTCTTCAAACGCGACTCCGTCGCCGCGGCGCCGGTGAGGACCGTGCTGTGTGCCGCGCCGTAGAGGCCGGCCAGTGCGCGCACTTCGCGCGCCGCATCGGGCAACGGGCCGAGGGAGAGATCGCGGTGTGACGATGCCTTGCGCGTGGTGGAGCTCGCGAGCGTCGGATTGCCGAGGGCCAGGAGGAAATGGGGCGAGACATCCGGCCGCCGATTCCGGGCCAGACTCAGCATCGTGAACGACGGCGCGTACGAGATCGCGTACTTCTCGCCGGCGAACCGGTGGGCCGGAGTGCGCAGCACTTCGAACGGGATGCGCCAGAGGAAGTCGTCCGGAACGATGTTGAGCGCGTTGCCGCGCGGCAGCAGATCGGCGAGCGGTGCGAGCAGCGCGTCGTACAGCTTCCGGGCATCGTCGTCGAACGCGAGATCGCGCTGTTCGATCCGGTGCAGGAGGCTCTCCGCGCGGCGAGCGATCGCCGCACGAGCCGGCAGCCGGCGTCCCTGGACCTTTCCGTCGCGGACGACGAAGGCCACGATCGAGTCGAGCAGTGCCACGTACTCGATGACCGGCGCGCCGTGCCACGACGCGGCCGGATCGGCTGAATTGCCGGCCGCCTGCACGGCCACGTTCTGCGAATGCCTCACGGCCAGCTCGGAGGTGAACTGTTCGAGATCGGCGCGTGCGGCGCGAAGCTGCTTCCGCGCGGCGGCTTCCGCCGGCGGCTGGGAGGTGATGATCGTCCGGTTCAGGTCGACGATCCGCTGATTCAGCTCCCGCTGCGTTTTCTTTTCCGCATCCGTCAGCGCGAGGCGCGGATTGTCATCGGAGTAGATGTCATCGAGCGAGCGGGCCTTCATCCGCTCCGCCACGGCCAGCGCTTCCTCGAAGCGATGCTGATCGACGAGCACGTCGAGCAGCGACGCATAGACCCATAACCGCGTGGCGAAGTAGCCGGCGCGGATCATGCTGTTCGAGGTGCTCAGCGCGCGCCGCGTCTCGATGAGGTCGAGCGACTCGAGCAACGCCTCGATGCCTGCTTCGACGTCGCCGCATTCGATCAGCATGTTGCCGAGGTCGGCCTTCAACTCCCAGATGACATAGAGGCTGGTTCCGATGGCGCTCCCTTTGCGGGCGAGAGCCATGGCCTCGGAGTACCGGCCCTGCGCGCGCCGAAGCTTCTCGGCGAACATCAATCTGTTGACGACGAAGCCAGTCGCGCCGCGCTTCATCGAGGACTGCATCAACGGCTCCGCCTCGTTCAGCCGCCCCGCGGCGAGCAGCGCGGAGCCGAGGCTGATCTCGTAGATCTCGGCCAGGGCAAGGCTTTTCGGCACGACCGCGAGGGCCCGCCGGTACCACGGAATGCCGCGCTCAGGGACCTGCGAGCGCGACAGAGTCACGCCGATGATGTTGCACGCGCGCGCTTCGAACTCCTTGTTCATGAGGCGATGGGCGAGCGTCGCCACCTGCATCTCGGCCGCGATCGTTTCGGCGTCTTCGTTCAATGACTCCTTGACGCGCCCCATGCCGTGACGGGCCAGGAGCTCTCCTTCAGGCCACTCGAATTTCATCGAGAGCTCGAGCAGCGTCTGCAGATATCGATACACGGTGCCGTAATCGGCCACGTAGTACGCATCGCCCGCGCGGGTGTTGAGCGCGCGCAGAGCGGGCATCGGCTCTTCGAGCACGTCGGCCTGGAGGATGAGAGGCTCGAGCAGGATGCGGTGCCGCTCGTAGTCCGATTCGTCGCCCGAGGTCGCGGAGACGAAGTCGGCGTATGCGGCGAGCTCGCACGAGTCGACGCGCCGCGCCGCCGCCCGCGCCGCCTCCCCCAGCCGCGCTCCCTCGGCCCACTCCCGTCTCACGAACGCCAGACGCGCGAGCGCGCACCAGGCGTAGGTCTCCGTCACCGGATCGTTCGATACCTGACTCCGCTCCAGCAGAAACATCGCCGCGGGATTCAGGCGCGCGCCATCGTTGCGCACGGCCTGAGCGGAGATCGCACGTGCGATCTCGGGGACCATCGTGTCGTGCCGATCGATCACCGCGCGCCGCGCGTCGTCGTCAGCCGCGCGCACCAATTCCTCGGCGGCGAAATCGGCCTCGCTCCAGACGCCTGTCATTCGACCTGCGCGGTCGACTCGCAAATACCAGAGCCGCGGGATGGACCGTGGCGAATGCCGCGCGTTGCGCAGCCGGCCGTCGCCGTCCACTTCGATGACCAGCCATTCCGCTTCGCGCCATGCGCGGTACGAACCGACGCTGATGCAGTTGTAGGAACCGAAGAAGTTGCGAATGCCGGCCCACGAATCGCCCGCCAATTCGTCGGGATCGGCCGCAAAGGGGATGAAGGTGCGGATCTCGGACGACGTCAGCGCCTGCACGAAATGCAGCGCGGCCGCTTCGTCCGTGGGCGACAGCGCTGCGGACGATTGCGCTTGAATGGTGAACGCGAGGACCGCCGCGCCTAGGAACATGGGTCCGGTCATCTTACCTGCGACATTCCATCCCCCACGAGAATGAACGGTGCCCAATAAATCGGATGGTGCCACGCCGCTTTGCGCATGACAGCCAGTCGCGCATGCCGCAGTGCCGCGGCCTTCGATTCGCCGGCGCGGAGGTGGCGGTGGAAGGCGATCATGAGGTCGGCGGTGCTGCGAGACTCTGCTTTCCACTGGCTCACCACGGTCGTGGGGCAGCCGGCTGCAAAGAGGGCCCACGACATGCCGATCACCCCTTCACCGGAAAACACGTCGCCGCGCGCCGTGTCGCAACCGGAGAGGACGACCAGGGCGGCGTGCAGGTCGAGCTCGCGCATCTCGCGCATTTCGAGCAGGCCGTCGTCGCTGTCGCCTGCCGCGCTGGCGAGCACGATCGCGGAGTAGAGCGGAGACGCGTCGTCGACGATGCCGTGCGTGGCCAGATGGATGATGCGGTACTCGCCAATCAATTTCTTGAGCGCCGACTCCCGCGCCGATTTTCCGGTCAATACGGTGCTGTGGTCATGGCCATAGAGGCCGGACAGAGCGCGCACCTCGCGCACGGCATCCGGCAACGCGCCGAGCGAAAGATTGCGGTACGCGGATGCCTTGCGGCTCGTCGCGCGGCCGATGAGCGGATCGCCGAGGGCCAGCAGTTCCTTCGCCGCCTGCTTCGTCTGTTGATGCCGCTGCGTCCGCTCCAGCATCATCAATGACGGTGCGTACGCGATGGCGTACTTCTCGGCCAGGAACTTCCGGGATGGTGTCTGCAGAACGTCGAACGGCAGCTTCCAGAGAAACGCGTCCGGGACGATGTTCACGATGCCGCTTTTGGGGAGGAGATCGGACAACGGCGCGATCAGCGCGTCATAGAGCGGCCGGGCTTCGTTGCCGAACAGCAGATCGCGATGCTCGATGCGTGCGAGGAACTTCGCCGCCAGTCGCTCGACGCGAGCGCGATCGGCGGCCAGACGCCGCGCCGTGACCTTGCCGTCGCGGATCACGAAGGCGACGATCGATTGTTCGAGCACCGAATACTCGATGACCGCGGGTCCGTGCCACGCCGCCGCGGCGTCCGCCGGCGCGAGCGACGACTCCGCTGAGGCTGTGCGCGAATGGCGCATGAAGGTCTCGATGGTGAACTGCTCGAGGTCCGCGCGCGCCGTGCTGAGCTGGCGCCGCAGCGAAGTTTCTTCCGCTCCCCCGGCCGAAATGACCGCGCGATTCAGATCGACGATCTGCTGATTCAGCGCGCGCTCCTGTTTTTGCTCTGCTTCCGTGAGCGGCAGTTGCTGGCCGCCGGCATCCATCGAGTCGGCAAGAGCCCGGGCCTTCATCTGCTCGGAGACGGCGAACGCCTCCTCGGCGCGACTGCCGTCGATGAGAGCGCTCAGCAGGAACTCGTAGACCATATGGCGCTGTTTGAAATAGCCGGCGCGCACGATTGCCGACGACGTGGACAGCGCGCGGCGGGCCTCGATGAGATCGATCGCCTGCCGAAGCTCCTCGATCCCTTCTTCGCTCCTGCCGCAATCGGCCAGGATTTTCCCGAGGTCGGCCTTGAAGGCCCAGACCATGTCCAGGCTTCCTTTTTCGCGCTCCATCCCTTCCCGTGCCATCGCCTCTGCTTCTTCGTAACGCCCCTGGGACACGCGCAGCTTGAACGCGAAATAGAGGACATTCGAGAGGAAGTAGGGATTTCTGCGACCGAGCCGCAGCGCCGGCTCGAGGTAAGACTCCGCTTCGCGAAAACGCTCATGGTTGACGAGATACTCGCCGATGAACGAGAGGGTCCACGCGGCGAGATCCTCATCCTCGGGCTGCAGGACGGAGTACGCGTTCCGCAGGGAGTCGAACGCCTGCGCTGACTGCGATTTGTTCGTGTGCGCGAAGAAGAGGCCGATCCACGTGAGGGCCGTGAGTCGCGGGTACATGAGCTCGCGCGCCATCCCATTTGCCTGCTGCAGGAGCCTCATCGACGTGTCGGCATCCTGCACTGTGACCGCCGCCCGTCCTCGCATGAATACCGTTCGCGCCGCTGCTTCCCGATTCCCGAGACGGCGCGCCAGCACGTCGATCCGGTCGAGCGTGGCGTAGCAATTGGGAAGGTCGTAGGCCGCGCATTCCGCCGCGGAGCGATCGTGCATGGCCAGGAAGGCGATGCGCGGGTTGTCGAGCGATTCGATCGATCCGGCCACGGCCTCGAGCAGAGCAGCGCGCTTCGCCGGATCCTTCACCACGCCGCTGGCCTGGTAGTCGGCGTAAGCGATGACGTCGCACGACGGCGTCCGGCGCGCCGCATCGCGTGCGGCATCGAACAAGCGTTCCGCGGCGGCGTTGTCTTTGGCCGCCTTCTCGATCCGGCCGAGCACGCAGAGCGCATACGCTTCTGTCGCCGGCGCATCGTGATCCTGACTCCATTGCAGGAGGAACATCGCCGGTTCGCGCAGCGTCGCGGCGTCGCTGACCGGCACATCCTCCGACATCACGCGCGCGGCGGCGGCGAGCAATGCATCCGGCGCGTCGATGGCGATCGATCGGCGCTCCTCGTCGTTCTTCGCATCGGTCAGACGCCGGGCCAGCTCGCTCTCTTCGTCCTCGAACGAATCGGGCGTCAGATACCAGAGATGGGGAATCGCTCGCCGCTCCCGCCTGGCGTTTCGCGTGATGCCGGTGGCGTCGACGTCGACCACGGTCTCGCCGTGCTCGTCCCACGAGCGGTACGACGTCACCGTCACGCAGTCGTAGTTCTCGACGACGTTGCGCACGCGCCGCCAGAGCTTCGTCGAGAGGCTATGGGGATCGGCCGCCAGAGGCGCGAATTCGCGGATGTCGTCGGCGGTCAGCGCGCGGCAAAAGCGGCCGGCGAAGTTCTCCTGCGGTGCCGCCGCGGCTGCAGGCGGAAAGGAGAACGCAACAATCAGAAATGGGAGCGGGAACATGGAGTCACCACTGTTTGACGCTCTTCAATACCTCCGACGCAACCACGTCCTGGGGATGCACGCGGACATACTCCTGCAGATGCTCGTTCGCCTCACTCTGCATGCCGGCGCGGGCATACAGCAGGCCGATGATGAAGTCGTCGCGCGGCTCTTGCGCCTCTGCTTTCCGGATCTCGCCGAGCGACGCCTCGTCGATGACGCGGAACATCGGCTGTGGGATCGGCGGAGCCGGCAGGACGGCGTGATCGCTCTGTCGTTCGATCTGCCACGCGCAGTTCGATCCGCGCGGCAGCGGGCGTTCCGGCGTCCATTCATCACCCGCGATCGGGCCGCTCGTGGCGGTGACGACGTCATTGCAGACGACGGTCACGACGTAGCGCTCACCTTTCGTCGCCCGCCAGCTCAGCCGCGGCTGTTGCGAGGCCACGACCGTTCCCGCCGGTTTCAGGTGAAGACCTGCGGGTGCCACCTGCTGGCCGCGGAAGGTCTCTTCATCGCCGCGCAACTCACGCACGATGGCGGGCATCGGCACGCCGCGCGCCCGCCGCACTTCGGCGACGAGCGAGTCCCACGGTCCTGGTGCCGGCGGCGTCACGCGAATGACGCGGGGTGGAGCTTCCGGAGTGGGGGGCTGACGCAGCAGCAACCATGCGCCGCCGATGACGACCACGACCGCCGCGGCCGCCGCGAGAAACCGGTACGACCATTTCTCGGGTTGTCGCCGCAAGCGTTCCTTCTCGCGCGTCGCGTCGGCGACGTCCGCGCTGCATTGCTCGCACTCGCTGAGGTGCCGCGCGATTTCAACCGAGCGCTTTCCGTCGGCGTAGGCGAACAGCTCGTCGATGTCAGGATGCTCGACCTCCGCGAGATCGGTCACCAGCGCCGCGGCCGCGGCTCCCACCGACGGCCAGCGCACTCCGCACTCGCGGCACTCGCGCAGATGCGCGAGCACGAACGCCAGCTTCTCGTCCGCGAGGTTGCCGCGGCGGAAGGCTTCCAGTTCGTCCATCGTGATGTGCGTCTTCATGGTTGCTGATGCTCGCGTTCGATTCTTATTACCAGATTCATTTCTTCAGCCGCCTCGCCAGCCGGTCGCGCGCTGATTTTCGGAGATTGATCACCTGCTGCCGGCTCTTGCCGAGGATCGAGGCGATCCGCAGGTCGTCGGCGGGCAGCTCGTTCCAGATCGATTTCAGCTCATCGGTCGTCATCTCCAGCGCGGCCGCGATGTCTTCCACTCCCGCGACGTTGAGCAGGACGAAGAGCGCGAGGGCGTTCATACCGTCGACGTCGCGGAGGTTGAGCAGCAATGCCGCGCGCTGCTGCGGCAGGAGCTCTTTCACTTCTCGCCAGAGGATCCCGAGCCGCTCGCTGGTCTCGAGACGATCGTGCGGCGTGACGCTGTCGACCGGTTCCGGCACTTCGTCCGGCACGACGTCGGACGCGCCCCAAAGGCGGGCCAGGATGTCGGTCAGATCGTTGAGCAGCAGCGGCCTGGCGAACCGGTTCAGCACCGCCTCGATGGCGTCGCCGGTGTGATCCTCGGCGAACATCCGCGGCTCGGCGTCGGCCATCGACAGCGTCGGGCCGGGCACGACGTCGGTGCGATTTTTCCAGCTCCGCAATCCGGCGGCGCTTTCTTCCGAGACCAGCCACGTGGCAAAGCGATCGTCATGCGTCAGCACGTAGCGCAGCCGGTTCTTGAGGCGCGTCCGTTGCGGGAAGCGGCGGCGCAATACCTCGTAAACGCCGTTGTAGGCGAGGCGCGCCGTGAATTCGCGGAAGTTCCTGATCGCGGCCTCGGGGTCCGACGCCGCGAGCTGCAGCCGCCGTACGAGCCGCATCAGCACGGCGGCCGTTACGTCGTCGAAGTCGTCGCGGCGAAATGCGCCGGAACAGTTGCGGGACAGCACGGTTGCGATGACCGGCTTCGCCTGATCGAGCACGCGCTCGATGGCGTTGCTTCGCTCCGTCTCACCGCGCGCGTCAAGAAACTCGCGGAGAAGCGGGTCGTTCGCCGCAGGCTGCTGCGATCTGGTCAATTTGCGTAGTTATACCCCCCATCCACCGGAATCACTTCATTCGCCTGGCCAGTCGCATCCGTGCCGATTTGCGCAGATTGATCACCTGCTGCCGGGCTTTGCCGAGGATGGCGCCGATGGTCAGGTCGTCGAGGGGAAGGGAGCTCCAGATCGATTGCAGATACTCGCTCGTCATCTCCAGCACCGACGCGAGGTCGTCGAATGTCGCGACGTCGAGCAGGATGAAGAGCGCGAGCGCATTCATGCCGTCGGCATCGCGGAGGTTCAGCAGCAGCGCCGCGCGTTGCTGCGGCGGGAGCTCTTTCACCTCGCGCCAGAGGATGTCGAGCTGCTCGCTCGCTTCGAGGAGGGTGTGCGGAGTCGCCGCGTCGCGCGTCTCCGGCACTTCGTCCGGCACGGCATCCGAGATTCCCCAGAGCTCCGCCAGGATGTCGGTGAGCTCGCCGAGGAGCAGCGGTCTGCCGAAACGCGTCAGCACGGCTTCGACCGCGTCGCCGGTGCGCTTCTCGTCGAGCATGCGCCGCTCGGCGTCGCGCATGGTGATCGACGCGCCGGAGAGCACGTCGGCGCGACCTCTCCAGCTTCGCAGTCCCGCGACGCTTTCCTCCGCCACGAGCCACGCCGCGAAGCGCTTGTCGTGAGACAGCACGTAGCGGAGCCGGTTCTTCAAACGCGTCCGCCGCGGGAAGCGGGCGCGGAACAATTCGTAGACGGCGTTGTAGGCGAGACGCGCGGTGAAGTCTCCGAAGCTGGTGATCGCCGATCCGGGATCCGACGCGGCGACCCGCAGCCGCAGCACGAGGCGCATCAGAACGGTTGCCGTGAGATCGTCGAAATCCTCGCGGCGGAATGCGGTCGATCGATTGCGAATCAGGATTGACGCGATGACCGGCTTTGCCTCACCCAGCAGTCGCTCGATTGCGCTGCTTCGTTCCGCCTCACAGGAGGCTTCAATCAACTCGCGAAGAAGCGGATCGTTCGCCGCGAGCTGTTGCGTTTTCGTCAATCGTCGGTGTTCATGAGTCTCTCAGGATACTTCAAGGCCAGATTCCACGCGCGAGCGCGACGTCCGCCACCCGCTTGATGGCCAGGGCGAAGGCGCTCGTCCGGAGGTCGACGGCCGCGCCGTGGCGGTCCTTGATCTCGAGCTGCATCTGCAGCACGGCGTCGGTCGCCCTCTCCATCTTGTCGCGCAGATGGTCGTTGACGTGCTGCTCGCTCCAGTGCTCGTTCTCGATGTTCTGCACCCACTCGAAGTAGCTGACGGTGACGCCGCCGGAGTTGGTGAGGATGTCGGGGAGGATGGGGATGCCGCGCTCGAACAGCGAGCGATCCGCCGCCGGCGTGGTCGGCCCATTCGCCGCCTCGGCGATGAGCTTCGTCTTCACGTTCGCGACGTTGTCGGCGCGGATCTGATTCTCGAAGGCCGCCGGGATCAGCACGTCGCATTCGATCGCCAGGAGCTGCTCGTTCGTGATGTTCGTCGTCCCCTCGAGGCCGACGACGGAGCCGGTCTGCTTCTTGTGCGCGATCGCGGCGTTCGGATCGATGCCGTCGGCGCACATCACGCCGCCGGTAGAGTCGCTGACCGCGATGACGATCGCGCCGGCATTGGTGAAGAGCTGCGCGGCGATCGAGCCGGCGTTGCCGAAGCCCTGGATCACGACCTTCGCGCCCTTCAGCGTCGGCAGTCCGATCACGGCGCCTTGTTCGATCGCACGTTTGGTGACGAAGAGGCATCCGCGCGCCGTCGCCTCGTTGCGTCCGAGGGAGCCGCCGAGACCGACCGGCTTGCCGGTGACCACGGGGAGGTTGTTCTTGCCGGCGTGCATCATGTCGTACGTGTCGTAGATCCACGCCATCGTCTCGGCGGTGGTGTTGACGTCGGGGGCGGGGATGTCGGTGTGCGGTCCGATGGTGTCGCCCAACTCGACGACGAAGCGGCGGGTGATCTTGCGCAGCTCGCTGCGCGAGAGCTTCTTCGGATCGCACTGGATGCCGCCCTTCGCTCCGCCGAACGGGATGTCTGCGACGGCGCACTTCCAGGTCATCCACGATGCGAGCGCGCGCACCTCGTCCGCGTTCACGTCGGGGTGATAGCGGATCCCGCCCTTGCCCGGACCGCGGACGCGCGAATGCAGCGCGCGATAGCCGACGTAAGTTTTCACCGAGCCGTCATCCGCCTCGATCGGAAACTCGACGGTCGTCAACCGCGACGTGACGCGGAGGTACTCACGCAGCCCCTCGGGCAGGTCGGCGACGTATTGCGAGGCGTGATCGAACTGCTCCTGCGCGATGCGGTAGGAATTCAGGTCTTCCGAGGCGGGGATAGCACTCACGCCCATGACGCTACCACAGCGTGTAGAACTCCCCTCTCCCGCCGCAGCGGGAGAGGGTGGCCTGCGGCCGGGTGAGGGTCCTCCGAGGTAGCCTCGGAGCGTGAACGAGCTTCTCGATTACGCCCGCGAAATGCGCCGCTTCTCGACCCTCGCCGAACGGCGCATCGGTCCGTTCATCGTCGATTTCTTCTGCGATGAATTGCAGATCGCGATCGAAGCTGACGGGAGGCAACACGAGGCGGTGTGGATGTGGGAGTACGACTCGCGTCGCACTCGCCTGCTCAATGCGCACGGAATCGAGGTGATTCGTTGGAGTAACGAGTTGATTCTGCGAGATCCATGCGTCGCGTACGAGTGGCTGAAGAGTACCCTCACCCGGCCTCCGGCCACCCTCTCCCGCTGCGGCGGGAGAGGGCAATGAGAGGGTCAGCCGCGGAGCTTGCGCGTGGTCTTGTGGTCGAACCTCGGTGTGAACCGAATCCGTCCGGCGAGATCAGCGAGGTTCTTCTTCCGGCGCGTTTTGACCAGCTCTTCCAATGCGAGCTGGATCACCTCGCGTCGCGTGCCCGCTCCCGTGAGGGCGAGGGCTTCATCGATCAACCGGTCGTCGATCTCGACGCGAACGCGCATCACAGTATCGTGACACATCCGTGCGGCGTTGCCGCCATCCGCTACACTCCCTCCCCGCATGCGAAAACTCGTCCTCTTCGCTCTTCTCCTCCTCTCCCTTCCCGCCCTCGCCATCGACATCAACGACACGCGGCTGCTGAGCGATCCGGCGATGTCGGCGCGGCTGATCGCGTTCGGGTATGCGAACGACCTCTGGGTCGCGAATACCGACGGCAGCGGCGTGCGCCGGCTGACGTCGCATCCCGGTGTCGAGTCGACGCCGCGGTTCTCGCCGGACGGCTCGCTCATCGCGTTCACCGGCCGCTACGAGGGGAACACCGACGTCTACGTCGTGCCGGCGACCGGCGGCGTGCCGAAGCGGCTCACGTATCACCCGTACGCCGACATCACGCTCGGCTTCACGCCCGACGGCAAGTCGATCCTCTTCTCCTCCGCGCGCGAGGTGCACACGCGGCGCTACCTGCAGCTCTTCACAGTCCCCGCGAACGGCGGACCGGTGACTAAGCTGCCGATCCCCCACGCGGCGAAGGCGGCCTTCTCGCCCGACGGGAAGAAGCTCGTCTACCTCCCGATCGGCGAGGTGTTCCGGCAGTGGAAGAACTATCGCGGCGGCACGGCAGCGCGATTGATGATCTTCGACTTCGCCACGAACGCCACGGAGCAGATCCCGCAGCCGGCGACACGCAGCAACGACACCGATCCGATGTGGATCGGCGATCGCGCCTACTTCCTCAGCGACCGCGCCGGTGAGCTCAATCTCTTTTCTTATGACACGAAGTCGAAGCAGGTCGCGCAGCTGACCAGCTTCAAGGACTTTCCGGTCATCGATGCCACCGCCGGCGACGGCAAGGTGATCTTCGAGCAGGCGGGCTACGTCCACGTGTTCGATCCCGCATCGCAGAAAGAAGCGCGACTGAAGATCGGCGTCGCGGCCGATCTCGTCGAGACGCGGCCTCGCTACGCAAAGGGCGCGAAGTACATCCGCAACGTCAGCCTCTCGCCGAGCGGCGCGCGCGCGGCGTTCGAATACCGCGGCGAGATCGTGACCGTGCCGATGGAGAAAGGCGACGACCGCAACCTGACGCAGTCGGTCGCGGCGAACGACCGCACGCCGGCGTGGTCTGCGGACGGCAAGTCGATCGCGTACTTCACCGACGAGACGGGCGAGTACGAGTTGCGCATCGCGAATCAGGACGGCCGCGGTACGCCGCGCGCGATCAAGATGAACGGCGCCGGCTTCTACGAGGATCCGAAGTGGTCGCCCGACGGCACGCACATCAGCTACGTCGACAACTCGCAGTCGCTCTTCGTGCTCGACGTTGCGTCGGGCGCTTCGACGAAGATTGCGGCGAATACGCTCTATCGTCCCGGCGTGGCCATCGATCACGCGTGGTCGCCCGACTCGAAGTGGCTCGCCTACACGCGCGCCGGCAACACGAACCTGCACACGCTCGCGCTCTGGTCGGTCGATCAGGCGAAGTCGTTCAACGTGACCGACGGTCTGTCCGACGTGCGCGAGCCGGTGTTCGATCCGAACGGCAAGTACCTCTACTTCACGTCGTCCACCGACGCCGGCCCCGTCGCCGACTGGTTCGCGCAGTCGAACAACGACATGCGCTCCACGAACGAGATCTATCTCGCGGTGCTGCCGAAAGGCGTGGTCTCGCCGCTGGCGAAGGAGAGCGACGAAGAGAAGACGGTCGAGGAAAAGAAGGACGAGGCGAAGAAAGAGAAGGCCGCCGTGGTGGTCGACTTCGAGCGTCTCGGGCAGCGCATCCAGGCGCTGCCGATCAAACCCGCGCTTTACACGAGCCTGCAGGTCGCGAAGAGCGGGCAGCTGCTCTACCTGCGCAACAGCGGTGCGGCGCGTCTCGGCACGACGGACAATTCGCCCGACCTCACGCGCTTCGATCTGACGAAGCGCAAGGAAGACACGCTGCTGGAGAGCGTCGACGACTTCCGCGTGTCGATCGACGGCAAGCGCGTGCTCTATCAGATGAAGGAGTCGTGGTCGATCGCCGACCTGGGCGACAAGATCGACGCCGGCAAGGCGCACAAGCTCGGCATCGCCGGCGTCGAAGTGCGCGTCGAGCCGCTCGTCGAGTGGCGCGAGATGTTCGACGATGCGTGGCGCATCAATCGCGATTACTTCTACGACCCGCACTATCACGGCGCCGACTGGAAGGCGATGCACGACAAGTACGCGCAGTTCCTGCCCGACCTCGCGGTGCGGCAGGACCTCAGCCGTGTGATCCAGTGGATGTGCAGCGAGCTGACGGTCGGCCATCATCGCGGCAGCGGCGGCGATTCGCTGGCCGAAGTCCCCGCGGTCCCGGGCGGACTTCTTGGCGCGGACTACAAAGTCGAGAACGGGCACTATCGCTTCGCCCGGGTCTACGGTGGCCTCAATTGGAATCCGGAGCTCCGCTCGCCGCTGACCGAGCCGGGGGTCGACGTCGTCGATGGCGAGTACCTGCTCGCGGTCGAAGGGAAGGATCTGAAGTATCCCGACAACCTCTATCAACGCTTCGAGCGCACCGCGAACCGCATCGTCGAGATCACCGTCGGTCCGAACGCCGACGGCAGCGGCTCGCGCACGGTGAAGGTCGTGCCGATCGAGGACGAGTCGCCGCTGCGCAATCGCGCGTGGGTGGAGCGCAATCTGCGCTACGTCACGGAGAAGACGAACGGGCGCGTGGCGTATGTCTACGTGCCGAATACCGGCGGCTCGGGCCACGAGTATTTCAAGCGCTACTTCTTCCCGCAGGCAGACCGCGACGCGATCATCATCGACGAGCGTTACAACGGCGGCGGCCAGTTCGCCGACTACTACATCGATATCCTCCGCCGCCCGCTCATCAGCTACTGGGCGACGCGTTACGGCGGCACGTTGAAGACGCCGCTCGCGTCGATTCAGGGACCGAAGGTGATGATCATCGACGAGAACGCGGGCTCGGGCGGCGACCTGCTGCCGTGGATGTTCCGCAAGCTGAACATGGGCACCATCATCGGCCGCCGCACCTGGGGCGGCCTGGTCGGCATCCTCGGATTTCCGGAGCTGATGGACGGCGGTCAGATCACTGCACCGAACCTCGCGATCTGGACGCCGGACGGCGGCTGGGTGGTGGAGAACGAGGGCGTGCCGCCCGACATCGACGTCGACGACACGCCGGCGGACGTCATCGCCGGACGCGATCCGCAGCTCGACAAGGCGATCGAGGTGGCGATGAAGCAGCTGGCGGAGAATCCGCCGTCGCAGCCGGTGCGGCCGGCGTATCCGGTGCGGGTGCGGAAGTAGGTTACAAGGCGCGCCGTCGACGCACGGGTGTCGACGGCGCCGCCGCCGGAACGAGCACGCGCACCGCGGTGCCGTCGGCGATGAAGATCCGGCCGTCGCTCGCGATGGCGATCGCCGAGGGATGGTCGAGCCTCTCGCCGGCGACGCCTTGCTCGATCGTGTGGACGTTGCCCGCGGCATCGACGGCGATCGGTCCGCCGATCGTCTTCACGATCGCGTTGGTGATCGCGTTGCGCACGTCGTTGTCGCTCGACACGTAGATCGTTCCATCGGGCGCGACCGCGACGCCACGCGGCACGAAGTCGAGATGCACGATCGTCGTGACGGCGCCCTGCGACGTCACGCGGCGAAGCGAGTGATTGTTCGTGTCGGCGACGACGAGGTTGCCGTTGACGTCGAACGCCAGCGCACCGGGTGCGTCGAAGCGCGCTTGAATGCCGTTGCCGTCGTCGCTCGAGGGATTGCCCTGGTTGCCGGCGACGACCGACACGCTGCCGTCGGGTGCGACGCGGCGGATCTCGTGATCGATCGAATCAGCGATGTAGATGTTTCCCGCGGCATCGACGGCGATGCCGCCGCCCGGTTGCGAGGCGAGGCGGGTGACCACTCCGCGCGGCTCGACGCGGACGATCGAGGGGACGCCGAGGTCCGCGACGACCGGATCGTTCGTGCGCGGATCGATGGCGATCGCGGTCGCGTTTTTCAGGCCGCGGGCGATCGTCGTCACTGCGCTCACGGCATCGCGAACGACGACGGTCGCCGTCGGACCTCCGTCGACGGCGAGCGAATAGACCGTGCCGGTTGTGTTCATCGAGCCGGTTGGTCCGACGTTGGCGAGCAGTTGCGGAATGCCCGACGTGAGATCGAAGAGCGACGCGCTCTGCGCTCCACTGAAACGCCACGAGACGGAGCTCTTGGTCGCCGTCAGCTCATCGATCGTCGCGATTGGCGTCACGTCGATCGACACGTTGTCGATCCCCGCGAGCAGGCAGAACTGCCGGTCGACCTCGGCGAAACGGAGGCGCACCGTACGTCCGGCGAACGCCGACACGTCGCGCGTCACCTTCGTGTACGGCGTGTTCTTCGGATCGCCCGTCTGCGTCTGATAGAGCTTCATCAGCACGCCGCTCCCGACGTCGCGGAGCGGCGCAGACGGGTCCATCAGGTCGGCGCGGAACTGCTGGTTGAGCACGTTCTCGTCGATCGCCGGTGCGGGGTTGAACGAGTTCGTCGTGGAGAACGCAACGTCGAATGAGAGCGTCGCTTTCATCCCGGGCGGAATGGCGACGTCCTGGTAGAGGAGCCGTGATCCCTTCTCCGGCCCGTTGATCATCGCGGCGAAGCCGCTGGGCGGTCTCGGCACGAGGATCTCGGAGCAGATCAACAAGGGCGTCGCGGCCACGCCTTGCTGCACGTACCACGATCCGGAAGTGGTGTCCGAATGGGTCCAGCCGGTGAAGACGTTCGTCGCCAGGCCGCCGTTCTGTTCGAAGCCGCCGTTGACGACGAGCTCCGTTGCGCCCGCCGTGCATGCGGCGAGCAGCACCAGGACCGAGATCGACTTCCGCATGCCGACTTCTACGTCGGCGATGCGACTTCGGATTGCGGCGCGAAATGCGCCGGCCACCCGCCCTCGTGGCTCATCCCATCGAGGATGCCGGCGACGCGCTCCGACCATTCGGCGACCGAGGCGGGACGGTCGTCGGCGTTCTTGGCGAGAGCGTGCGCGAACTCGGCATCGAGCTCCGCGTTGCCGCTGACCAGCGTCGAGATCGCGGGCGGCTGTTCGTAGAGGATCTCGGCGAAGACCTTCGTCACCTCTTTGCCGGTCGTTACGCGACGGCCTGCGAGCGCCTCGTACGCGACAGTGGCAAACGCGTAGAGATCGGTGCGCGGATCGAGCCGCGACTTCCGATCGATCTGCTCCGGCGCCATGTACGCGGGCGTACCGATGAAGCTGCCGTGGCGCGTGAGTGTCGTGTCGGCGTCGATCGATTTGGCGATGCCGAAGTCGAGGACCTTCGCCCGGAAGCCGTCTCCCTCTTCGACGAGGAAGATGTTGGACGGCTTGATGTCGCGGTGGATGAAGCCCGCCTTGTGCACGGCATTCAGCGCCGCGCCGATCTGCCGCAGCAGTGACGCCACCTGCGCCGCGGAGCCGCGGCCGTGGATGCGGATCATCTGCGCGAGGTCGAGTCCCCGCAGCTGCTCCATCACGAAGAAGAGCGAGCCGTCGTCGAGCGAGCCGGAGTCGAAGACGGTGCTGACGTTCGGATGATCGATGCGCGCCGCCGCCTGCGCCTCGTGCTCGAAGCGGGCGCGGATCTCCTGATCGTTGAAGTACTCCGATTTGATGATCTTGATCGCCACCGGCCGCCGCAGCCGCTCGTCTTCCGCCGCGAACACGCGCGCCGTGGAGCCGACGGCGATGCGGCGGCGCAGCACGTAGCGATCGGCGACGCGCAACGGCACGAGCTGCGCGCCGTCGAGCGGCCAGCCGTCTTCGGGACATTCAGGGACGGTGTGCTCGTAGCAGCGTCCGCAGCGCGAGCAGACGTGGAGGAGCACGGTGCCGCGGTCGATCATCTGCTTGCGCTGTTCGTAGAAGCGCTGCCGCGCCGCGGTGAGCTCCCAGCGCAGGTCGCGCATCTCGATCGCCGCGCCCAGCTGTGTGGCGAAGCTCTCCACGAGCACGCGCTCGTCGCGCGTCACGAATGGACGGCGGATGATCACTTCGCCCGCGTGCCGTCCCGCCGCGTCGACCGGGATGCGGATCGAATCGCCGTCGGACTCCGGCCTTCTCATCGCGATCGGATTCGTCTCGTGCACGGCGACCGACGTCTCGTCCGCGCGCTTGCCGATGATCACGTCGACGTCGGCATTCAGCAGCTCGGAGATCTCCGCGGCGGTGGCGCGCGACCAGGAGTCGACGTCGTGACGCGCGGAGGCGGCCGAGGCGGTGAGGTCGAGGATCTTCTGTTGCGCGGCGCCGAGCTCGCGGCTCGCACCGGCGAGGGCGAGCTGCGTGCGGATGCGCGCGAGGAGGACGGGAAGGTCGATCGGCTTGGTGACGTAATCGTTCGCGCCGAGCTCGAGGGCGTTGACGATGTCGCGGCGGTCGGCGCGCGCCGTGGTCATGATCACCGGCAGCTCGATGCCGGACGATTTTTCCCGCACCTGCCGCAGGACCTGGATGCCGTCGACGTCCGGCATCATGATGTCGAGGAGGATGAGATCGAAGCGCTCCGCGGCGATCAGCTGCAGCGCCTCTTCACCCCCCGACGCCATGCGCACGGCAAACCCGCGATGCGTCAGCTCTTCTTCGAGCAACGCACGATTGAGCGCGTTGTCGTCGACGACGAGGATCGTGCCGGCGCCGGCACGGCCGGCAGCGTTCGTTGCCCAAGGCTCCTTCAGGATTGGCCTCCGCCTGGACCAGCCACTCGGAACGATTCAGGTTAGCACGGGGGTTTGACCGAGGTAGGATTTGGGGGATGGAAGACATCACGCCCGATGAGTTCTATGAACTGTTGCTGCGGTTTGATCGCGAAGTGTTCAAGCCTCAATTTGATCGGCTGCTGAATGACGTATGTTTCATTCTTCGCGATGAAATGCGCGCACGGTTCGATGATCTCTCGGCGCGGTTCGATGCGTTGATCGACAACATGCATGAGTTCAATGTCGGTTTGCATCAACGGTTGGATGAGTGTGAAGCCCGCCAGTAGCTACGATCGCAGATGGGAGGTTGAACGGATGGCGGAAGAAACGAACGAGCTCTGGTCGACGCTGATGCGGTTTCACCGCGAAGTGATGATGCCTGAAATGCGTGACATGGTCTCGACGGAGATCAACACGAGCGTGGGTGCGTTGCGGAATGACATGAACGCTCATTTCGATGCGATATATAAGAACTTCGAGCGCATCGATAGTGAGTTGGTCTCAATCAACGCGTGCGCCGATCGAAGCCGCACGGTGTGACGTCGCGACGAGCGTGCCGCGAGGCGGAGCAAGCAGCGCTGCCGGCCGTGCCGGTCACGACATCCAGTTCACGCCCGCTTCCTTGTTCCACTTCGTCGTCATCTTCTTCGACTTCGTCCAGAACTCGATCGAGCCGCGTCCCGTGATGTCGCCGACGCCGAACTTCGAGTCGTTCCAGCCGCCGAAGCCGAAGGGCTCGCGGGGGACCGGCACGCCGACGTTGACGCCGACCATGCCGGCGCTGGCGTTCTCCATCACGTAGCGCGCGACGCTGCCGCTCTCCGTGAAGACGCTCGCCGCGTTGCCGTACGGCGAACCATGCTGCACGCGGACCGCATCCTCGACGTTATTCGCGCGGATGATCACCATCACCGGCCCGAACACCTCTTCCTGCGCGATGCGCATGTCAGGCGTGACGTAGTCGATGAGCGTCGGGCCGACGTAGTAGCCGTTCTCCTTGCCCGGCACGGCATAGCCGCGGCCGTCGACGAGCACCTTGGCGCCCATCTTCTCCGCCTCGGTGATGTAGCTCTCGATCCGCGCCTTCGCCTCGCGCGAGATGACCGGTCCGATGTGCACGCCCGGCACCATGCCGCGAACGATGTTCACCATCCGCTCGATGATGTGATCGGTCTTGCCGACGGCCATCATCACCGACGCCGCCATGCAGCGCTGTCCGGCGCATCCGGCCATCGAGGCGACGACGTTCGTCGACGTCATCTCCGGCTCCGCGTCCGGCATGACGATGAGGTGATTCTTCGCGCCGCCGAGGGCCAGGACGCGTTTCAGATTGACCGAGCTCGAGCCGCGGCGAAAGACGATCTTCGCCACCTTCGTCGATCCGACGAAGCTGATGCCGTCGATGCCCGGGTGGTCGCAGATCGCTTCGACCGTCGCCTGTCCGCCGTGCACGATGTTCAGCACGCCGTCGGGCAGACCGGCCTCGCGCAGCAGCTCCGCGATGCGTCCGGCGGAGATGGGGACCTGCTCGGACGGCTTGAGGATCATGCAGTTGCCGAGGGCGATCGCGTTGGGGATCGTCCAGTTCGGGACCATGTTCGGGAAGTTGAATGGCGTGATCGACGCCACGACGCCGACCGGATAGCGCTCCACGCGGCATTCGACGCCGCGGCTCACTTCGAGCACTTCGCCCGCGGTGATCTGCGGCAGGGAGCAGGCGAACTCCGTCAGTTCGGCGGACTTGAGCACTTCCGCCCGTCCTTCGTTCAGGACCTTGCCGTTCTCCTCGGTCACCAGCGCCGCCAGCTCGTCGATGTTCTTCTCGAGCAGCGCCTTGTATCGGAAGAAGACCTGCACGCGCTCCTTGATCGGCATCGCCGACCAGCCGGGGAAGGCCTCCTTCGCCGCGGCGACCGCGCGGTCGACGTCATTCGCCGCCGACAACGGCACGCGCGAGATCACGCTCCCGTCCGCGGGATTGGTGACGTCGAGATGCTCCTCGACGCTCGGGTCGACGAACGTGCCGCCGATGTAGTTGCGGACGTCGGGGTATTTGGTCGGTGCGCTCTGTTCGATCGCGGTCATGGGATGGCCTCCTCGGATGTGGCGACAAGTCTAATATCATGGCCGCACATGAATATTCGCGATCTGTTCCGCACGAAGTCGCTGGATGAGCTCGTCGCCGAAACCCAGGAAGAAGGCCACCAGCTCAAGAAGGTCCTCGGACCGTGGAACCTGATCGCGTTGGGCGTCGGCGCGATCATCGGCGCCGGCATCTTCGCCACCATCGGCACCGCGGCGGCCGGCGACGCATCGCGTCCCGGGGCCGGTCCGGCGCTGATGATCTCCTTCGTGCTGACGGCGGTCGTCTGCGGATTCAGCGCGCTCTGCTACGCGGAGTTCGCGTCGATGGTGCCGGTCGCGGGAAGCGCCTACACCTACTCGTACGCGACGCTCGGCGAGCTCATCGCCTGGATCATCGGCTGGGATCTGATGATCGAGTACGCCATCGGCAACGTGGCGGTCGCGATCTCGTGGGCGAACTACATGAACACGCTGCTGGAGAACTGCGGCGTCTACCTGCCGAAATGGCTCACCGTCGATTACGGCACCGCGCTGTCGAAGATGCCGCAGGTCGTCGCCGGGGCGCCGCACATCTTCGGCGTTCCGATCATCTTCAATGTGCTCGCGGTGCTGATCGTCTCGCTGATCACCGTAGTCCTGGTGTGGGGCATCCGCGAGACCGCCAGGTTCAACTTCTGGATGGTCGCGGTGAAGCTGGTCGTCCTGGCGTTCTTCATCTTCGTCAGCTTCAAGTTCGTGAAGCCGGCGAACTGGCACCCCTTCGCGCCGAACGGCTGGGAAGGGATCAAGACCGGCGCGGCGATCGTCTTCTTCGCTTACATCGGATTCGACGCCGTCTCGACGACCGCGGAGGAGGCGCGCAATCCGAAGCGCGACCTGCCGATCGGCATCATCGGCTCGCTCATCATCTGCACCGTCATCTACGGCATCGTTGCCGCGGTTTTCACCGGACTGATTCCGTACGGCGCGCTGGTGAAGACGCTGTCGAGCGAGCAGGCCGAGCCGCTCACGCTGGCGATGAAATACGTCGCCATGCCGAACTGGATGGTCGGCGTCGTGGCATTCGGATCGGTCGTCGCGCACACCGCGGTGCTGCTGGTCTTCCAGCTCGGTCAGCCGCGCATCTTCTTCGCCATGTCGCGCGACGGCCTGCTGCCGCCGTTCTTCGCGCGCGTCCATCCGAAATACAGAACGCCGCACGTCGCCACGATCATCACCGGCGTCTTCGTCGCCATCGCCGCGCTCTTCTCGTCACTCGATGAAATGGTGAACCTGACGAACATCGGGACGCTCTTCGCGTTCATGCTCGTCTGCATCGGCATCATCATCCTGCGCATCCGCGACCCGCATCGCGAGCGCTCATTCCGCGTCCCGGGCCCGACCTGGTTCCTGCCGGTGATCGGCGCGCTGTCGTGCGTCTATCTCGCGAAGTACCTTCCGGCCGAATCGTGGTGGCGCTTCGGCCTCTGGCTGCTCGTTGGGCTGATCGTGTATCTCCTTTATGGATACAGCCACAGCCGCCTGCGCAAGGGTCAGTCGGGTGGACCGCGGCCGCCGGATTTCAATCCGGAGTCGCAACTGCCGACGTAGGGAGCCTGCGCGGCAGAACGAACGTCAGGCGCGTTGCGCCGCTCGAAGCCATAATCGCGAAGGCGTCACCGCTCGTGCCGAAGGCGGAGCGATCAACGCTGCCGGCCGGGCCGGCTATCGGAACGTCTCGCAGTTCTGCAGCTCGCCTCCTTCGAAGCCGCGCTTGAACCATGACACGCGCTGAGCGGAGCTGCCGTGCGTGAACGAGTCGGGCGTGACGCGGCCCTGCGACTGCTGCTGCAGGCGGTCGTCGCCGATCGCGCTTGCCGCGTTCAGCGCTTCCTCCACGTCGCCCGGCTCGAGGATGTTCTTCATCTTCTGCGCGTGATGGGCCCAGATGCCGGCGTAGCAATCGGCCTGTAATTCGAGCCGCACGGAGAGCTCGTTCGACTGCTTCTCCGACCCTCGCTCCTGCGCCGCGTGGACCTTGTCCGATGTGCCGAGGAGGTTCTGCACGTGATGGCCGACCTCGTGCGCGATCACGTATGCCTGCGCGAAATCGCCCGGCGCCTGGAACCGCTGCTTCAGCTCGCGATAGAACTCGAGGTCGATGTAGACCTTGCCGTCGAGCGGGCAGTAGAACGGGCCGGTCGCCGATTGCGCGAAGCCGCACGCCGACTGCACCGCGCCGCTGAAGAGCACGAGATGCGGCTCCTGGTACTGCTGGCCGCCATGCTCCTTGAAATACGCGCTCCAGACGTCCTCGGTGTCGCCGAGGACCGCGGCCACGAAGTCGACCTGGGGATCGGCTGTCGATGCCGTCGACGTCGGTGCCTGCTGCGCCGGCTGACTTCCCTGATTCAGTATCTTGCCGGGATTGACGCCGAAGAGCGCGGCGACGATGACGATGATGATCGTCCCGATTCCGCCGCCGATCACCGGCAGCCCGAATCCTCCGCCCCGCTTGTCTTCAACATTCGAGCTTCTCCGCTGGTCATCGAGTCGCATTGCGATTCCTTCCTCCGGCGGCAGGAAGTGCAAGTGCGAAGCCGGTCAGAACGGGAGACGCGCCAGCTGAACCCGCTTCGCCGTCCCATCCATCTGTGTCCACGCGAAATAGACGTCGCGGCCGAGACGCGCGATGCGGGGAAATCCGGAGGCGCGCCCGACGATCTTTGCGCTCGCGCCGAGCGTGCCGTCGCGCGTGACGGTGCGCGCGCGCACCTGGTTCTCCTCCAGCCAGCTCACCAGCCCCGTGTTCGCATCGAGCAGTACGACGTCCACGCGGCCGATTGGTTTTCCCTCGTCGACGCGGATCGGATGCTCGAAGTCGTCCGAGAACGCGACGTAGACGCGAGGCTGATCGTTCGCGGAGGTGAACCAGGTGACCGCCGCGGTTTTGCCGATCGCGTCGACCTGCGGACCGTTGACCGGACAGCCGGCGATCTTCCAGCCGTCGGCGTGAACCGTCCGCGGCTTCGAGCCGGGGCGGACATACGAGATGTCGCGGATCTCATCGTCGGAGCGATCGCGATAGACGATCAGCGGACCGGTTGCCGTCATCACCATCGAGGTCGTGCAGCAATCGCAGACCCGCGAGTCGAGCTCGATTTCATTGGCCACGACGCCGCGCGCGCTCACCGTCGCGTAGCGCAGCGACATCTCCGGCTCGTTGCGGCCGTCGAGCCACGTCGCGCCGACTCCTCCTTTGGCGAGCGGCACGAGTGAGACGAATCCATGCTCGCCCTTCTTGCCGTCGCGATTCAGCAGGAACGGCGCGCTCCAGCTCCGGCCGCCGTTCGCGGACGTCGCCATCCACGTGTCGTACGAATGTCCAGGATCGCTCTTCTGCAGCCACTGCGCGAAGAGCACCCCTTTCGCGTCTTCGATGACCGACGGGAAATCGGCCCAGTTGACGAGGAGGTCATCGCGCTTCACGACGTCGATCGGCGCCGACCACTTCGCGCCGTCGTAGCGCGAGAAGCGGAGCGTGTTGTCCTCGAGCCAGCTGAGGATCACGTCGTGCTTCGTGGCGTAGAGCGACGGCGCCAGCGATCCGGCACGCGCGGGTGCCGGGAGCGACGTCAGTTGCGCGAGAAGGAGAACGGTCGCGGCGATCATTCAGCGGTGATTGTGCCGCAGGCACGCGACCACGCGTCGTTCGTCGCTTCGCGAGCCACGAACGGTCGCTCGCGCCACAGCAGATAGATCGCCGGATAAACGAGCAGCTCCAGCAGGAACGAAGTGAACAGTCCGCCGATCATCGGCGCGGCGATCCGCTTCATTACGTCCGCTCCCGTTCCGGTCGACCACATGATCGGGACGAGGCCGAAGAACGCGCAGGCGACGGTCATCACCTTCGGCCGCACGCGCTGCACGGCGCCGTGGAGGATCGCCTCCTTCAACTCATCGCGCGTGGTGATCGTCCGCTCGGCGTACGCGAGGTCGAGGTAGAGCAGCATGAAGATGCCGGTCTCGGCGTCGAGTCCGAGCAGCGCGATCAGGCCGACCCAGACGCCGACCGAGACGTTGTAGCCGAGGATGTAGAGGAACCAGACCGCGCCGACGGCGCTGAACGGGATGGCCAGCAGTACGATCGACGTCTTCATCAGCGACTTCGTGTTCATGAAGATCAGCGCGAACACGAGGAAGAGCGTCAGCGGGAGGACGACCTTCATCTTCTCCTTCACCCGCGCCATCGACTCGTACTGGCCGCTCCACGCGAGGAGATATCCAGGCTCGAGCTTCAGTTCCGCGGCGACCGCTTTTTTCGCCTCTTCGACATAGCCGCCGATGTCGCGCTTCGACGTGTCGACGTCGACGTAGACGTAGCCGGTGAGCTTGCCGTTCTCGTCGCGGATCATCGACGGCCCCTCGGCGAGCTTGATCGACGCCAGCTGTCCGAGCGGGATCTGGGCACCGCTCATGGTCGGGATCAGCACGCGCGCCAGCTTGTCGACGTCGTCGCGCAGCTCGCGCGGATAGCGGATGTTGATCGGATAGCGCTCCCGTCCTTCGATCGTGGTGGAGACGTTCTCGCCGCCGACCGCGGTCATGATCACGTCCTGCACGTCCTTGATCGTCAGTCCGTAGCGCGCGATCTGTTCGCGGTTGAGATCGAAGTCGACGAAGTAGCCGCCGGCGGTGCGCTCGCCGTACACGCTGCGCGTCCCCGGCACGTTCCGCAGGATGCCCTCGAGACGCTCCGCGGTCTTCTCGATCTCCTTCAGGTCCGAACCGAAGATCTTCACGCCGACCGGCGTGCGCACGCCGGTGGTGAGCATGTCGATGCGGTTCCGGATCGGCATGGTCCAGGCGTTCGTCTGGCCCGGAATCGTCAGCTTCGCGTTCATCTCGTCGATGAGCGCGTCATACGTCAGGCCCTTGCGCCACTGCGCTTCGGGCTTCAGCACGACGACGGTTTCCATCATCGAGAACGGCGCCGGATCAGTCGACGTCTCCGCCCGCCCCGCCTTCCCGAACACCCTCTCCACCTCGGAGAAGCTCTTGAGGATCTGGTCCTGCCGCTGCAGCAGCGCCGTCGCCTGCGCGATGGAGATGCCGGGGAGCGTCGTCGGCATGTAGAGGATCGTCCCTTCATTCAGCGGCGGCATGAACTCGTGGCCGAGTTTTCTGTACGCCGGGATCGTGGCCAGGACGACGAGCAACGCGCCGGCGAGGACGGCGCGCGGATGCCGCAGCACGAACTTCGCCGGCGGCGTGTAGAGCCTGAAGAGGATGCGGGAGACAGGATGCTGCGCTTCGTGCAGCACGCGTTTCGGCTTGCGCGTGAAGAGCAGCCGCAGCGCCGGATCGAGCGTCACCGCGAGGATCGCCGCGATGGCCATGGCGAAGGTCTTGGTGAAGGCGAGAGGACGGAAGAGCCGTCCTTCCTGCGCCTCGAGGAAGAAGACCGGCAGGAACGCGATGGCGATCACCATCAGCGAATAGAAGCTCGGGCGCCCGACCTCCTGGATCGCGCCGATGATCACTTCCTTGAAGTCGCCGCGACGTCCGGTGGCGTCCCACACCTCGAGCTTCTTGTGCGAGTTCTCGACGACCACCACCGCGGCATCGACGAGTGCGCCGATGGCCACCGCGATGCCGCCGAGGGACATGATGTTGGCGTTGATCCCGAAGAACTTCATCGGGATGAACGAGAGGATCACCGCGGCGGGGATGGTGACGATCGGGATCATCGCGCTCGGGAGGTGCCAGAGGAAGAGGAGGATGACGAGCGAGACGATGATGACCTCGATGATCAGCTCGTGCTTCAGCGTGTGGATGGAGCGCTCGATCAGCTCCGAGCGATCGTACGTGGTGACGATCTTCACCCCCGCGGGCAGCGTCTGCTCGACCTCGGCGAGTTTCGCTTTCACCCGCTCGATCACATCGAGCGCGTTCTCGCCGTGACGCATGATCACGACGCCGGAAGCCACTTCGCCTTCGCCGTCGAGCTCCGCCACGCCGCGCCGCAGCTCCGGTCCGAGCTGGATGTTGGCGATGTCGCGCAGGAGCACCGGCGTGCCGCGCTCGTCGGTCTTCACCACGATCTGTTCGAGGTCGGCGATGTTCTTCACGTAGCCGCGCGCGCGGACCATGTACTCCGCGCCGCTCCACTCCACGAGGCGCGCGCCGACTTCGTTGTTCGAGCCGCGCACCGCCTCCATCACCCCCATCAGCGGGATGCGGTACGCGGCGAGCTTGTTCGGGTCGACGGTGATCTGGTACTGACGCACGAAGCCGCCGAGCGACGCCACCTCGGCCACGCCAGGGACGGCTTGCAATTGATAGCGAACCGTCCAGTCTTGGAGCGAGCGGAGGTCGGCGAGTGAATGTTTTCCGCTCTTGTCGACGAGCGCGTACTGGAACACCCAGCCGACGCCGGTCGCGTCGGGCCCGAGCTCCGTCTTCACGCCCTGCGGCAGCTGCGACTGCACGGACGACAACTTTTCGAGCACGCGGGAGCGCGCCCAGTAGAGGTCCGTCCCTTCCTCGAAGATGACGTAGACGTACGAGTAGCCGAAGTCGGAGAAGCCGCGGATGCTCTTCACCTTCGGCGCGCCGAGGAGCGAGGTGACGATCGGATAGGTGACCTGATCCTCGAGGATGTCGGGACTACGGTCCCACTTCGAATAGATGATGACCTGCGTGTCGGAGAGGTCGGGGAGAGCATCGAGCGCGATGCGGTCCATCGACCAGATGCCGGCGAAGACGAGTGCGGCGACGACGGAGAGAGTTGCGAATCTGTTTGTGGCGCAGATGCGGATGAGTTTTTCGATCACGGTTTCATCTCCGCGAGTGCTGCTTTGAGGCGCGACTCCGAATCGATGAGGAAGTTCGCCTGCGTGACGACCTTCTCGCCCGCGGCGAGACCGCTGCGCACTTCGTAGACCTGCTCGCTCTTCGTGCCGACCGTGATCTCGCGCGGCTCGAACGTGCCGTCTTCCTTCACCACGAACACCACCGAGCGCGTGCCGGTTTGGAGGACGGCGGAGTCGGGGACGACGACGACCTCTCGCGCCGGCTGTTCGATCACCACGTCGCCGAACATGTCGGGCTTGAGCGCGCCGTCGGCGTTGTCGAACTCACTGCGCACTTTCACCGTGCGGGTCATCGGATCGACGGTCGGCGCGATGAACGTGACGCGTCCCTTCCAGGTGCGGCCGGGGAGGTACGAAAGCGTCGTCGTGGCCGGCGCGCCGATGCGGATGAACTGCAGCTCCGATTCGTAGACGTCGGCCTGGATCCAGACGTGATCGAGGTTGGCGATCTCGAACAGCGGCTCGCCGGCGGTGACGCGCGCGCCGTCCACCGCGATCTTGTTCAGCACGAAGCCGCTGGCCGGCGAATGGATGGTGATCGACCTGCGCGCGGTGCCGGTGCGCTCCAGATCGCGGATCTCGGCGTTGCTGATGTCCCATAAGCGCAAGCGCTGGCGCGCCGCCTCGAGCAGCGACGGCGACTGCTTCGCCGCGCGCATCGCCAGGAGGTATTCCTGCTGCGTGGCGAGGAGATCGGGACTGTAGACGGAGAAGAGCGGCTCTCCCTTTCGGATCTGCTGCCCGGTGACGTTGACGTACAGCTTCTCGATGTAGCCGTCGAACTTCGTCGTGATTTTGTAGAGGCGCGTCTCGTCGACGGCGACGCGGCCGACGGTGCGAACTGAACGGCCAAGCGAGCGCATCTCGGTCATGCCGGTCTGCACGCCGATCAGTTGCCGGCGCTCGGGAGCGACCTTCACGTTCGCGTAGCCGTTGACGTTCGACGCGGTGGCGCCGTTGCCGTCGTCGTACACCGGCACGAGGTCCATGCCGCAGTCGGGCGCGGTGCCCGGCTTGTCCGACTTGTAGGCCGGATGCATCGGGTCGACCCAGTAGCGCACCCGCGCGACCGATGGCTTCGTATTCGGGCGCGCAACGACGACGGCGACGAGCGCGATCGCGAGGCAAATCGTGAGAATCCAGGGGAGTTTCGTTTTCATGGTCGTTACCTCGCTTCGTCGATCGCCACGCGCCACTTCGCCGCTTCCGCCAGCCGCCCGAGGTAATTCGCGCGATCGCTGTAGAGCGAATTCATGGCGTCGAAGACGGTGATGAACGGCACCTTGCCGGACTGATAGCTCGCCAGCGCGGACTCGTACGACAGCTCGTCGAGGGGGATGACTTTTTCGCGGTAGAGCGTGGCGACGTCGTTTGCGCTTTCGAGCTGGGCGATCCGTTCGCGCGTACGCAGCTCGAGCTCGCGCGCGACGACGTCGGTGTCCGCGGTCTGCTCGGCGAGTTGTGCCCGCGCTTCGGCGAGCTGGTTCTGCTGACGTTTGTTGATCCAGACCGGCAGCGATACGCCGGCGCCGATCTGCCACATCGAGCGCATCGAGCCGGCGCTGATCACGAAGTCGGGGCGAAAGTTTTTCTTCGCGATGTCGATCCGCAGCTTGCCGGTCTCGATGCCCTGTCGCGCGGCGGCAACTTCCGGACTGAGTGCGAGGATGCCTTCGACGACGTCCGCGATTGCTGGAAGCGGCGCGATCGCCGGAAGTTCCGTGGCCGTATCGAGAATCGCATCCTGCGGCCGGCCGAGCAGTCGATTCAATTCCGCGAGCCGGCTCGCGATCGCGGCGCGCTGCTCCGATTTCAGTTCGTCGATGCGTGCCAGCTCGACCTGCGCGCGGAGCACGTCCTGCTGCACGGCGAGGCCCGCGGCGTAGCGATCGCGCGTCGTCGCTTCGATCTGCGTCGCGGTCTCGCGACGCTCTTCGATCAGGCCATCGAGTGCGCGGGCGAGCGCGAGGTCGTACCACGCGGTCCGCACGCGCGCTTCGATGGTCAGCGCGGCCCGGTTCAGCGGCCCGACCTCGAGCTCCCGCGCTTCGCTCGCCGTCGCCCTGGCCTCGAGATTGAGCTTCCCGGGCCATGGAAGCGGCTGGCTGAGCATGACGCCGCGCTCGTCGGTCTGATAGCTGAACGACGCCATCGGATCGGGCAGCGTCCGCGCCGGCTCGACGCGTCTGCGCGCCGCTTCGAGCGCTGCCCGCGCGGCATCGAGCTCCGGCGTTTTCTGCAGTGCCTCGCTGACCAGTTTGTCCGCGATCGGATCGGCGGGCGCCAGCCGCACCGGCTGCGCGAACAGCAACACGAAACTGAATGTGATGAACACTCGGATCCCCTCAAAAGCGTTCGTGGAACGTCAGAGCGCGAGGAGACGCGGGATCAGATGCGGAATTGAGCGTTGATCAGGAAAGGAGGAGGGGAGGACTCGGTGATGACAACGGTGGTGCGAATCGTGGTCGCCACGTTGATCGGTGCGATGAGCGTGGCAGGCGCGGTCGTGATCGGCTGCGGAGCTGATGCGGGAATCAGCGTGACATCGCGATCGCGTGAGCTGTTCGGGGCCGACATCGTGCACGTCTCGGCGCAGCACGCCATCGACGACATCGCCGTCGTTTTCGCTTGCCCGACGCAGCACATCGCCGATGCCGGGACGGTCGTCACGAGCAATACGAGCGCGACCGTGATCGCCGCGAATCGCTTTGTCGCCGGGATGCTCACTGCGCCATTATGCGGTTTCGACGACCACGGCAGGGTGCGTTGCAGTACACGATTGCGTGACATCTGTCACTCGCCCGGGCAGGATGGTGGAGCAAATGATGCGACGCACGCTGATCGCCGTGGCCTGGCTGTTCGGGACGACCGTGCCGCTCCTCGCCGCCGTGGTGTTCTATTTCGGCTGCTGCGTCCTTCCGTTCCACGCCTACATCCACAAGGCGCTGCCGCTCTGCCACATGGCCGTCGCGGTCATGAGCGGTGAGCACCAGCAACAGCCGATGCCGGCGCGCGAAAAGCAGGAACCGGTGAAGCGGATGGCGACGAACCTCCCGCGCACGTTGCCGCTCGCCGCGCTCGCCCCGCTTCGCCGCGTGTCGACGCCGATCGATGCGAGTGCTTATCGCAGCTTCATCTCCCTCGGCGCGTTGCGCTGCGATCAGGACGTCGGGCTGCACCTGCTGACCGGCACACTCCTGATCTGATTCCGACTCCGCGCGCTTCCTGCAGCGTTCGTGAGACGGAGATTTGTCACATGAGACTCGCATTACTCGCCGCGATCGCACTCCTCCTCGGGTGCGGCGGTGGAAAAACGACGGCATCGAAGAGCGCCGCCGCATTCGATGAAGCGAAGAAAACCGCCGTGCCGGTCGCTGCCGCGCAGGCACACGCGGAAGCCGATCACGCATCGATGCCCGCGATGGATCACTCCGCGATGCCGTCGATGGATCATTCGAAGATGAACCACGCGCAAATGGACCATTCGCAGATGGACCATTCGACGATGCCGGCTATGCAGCACATGCAGCACGGCTCATCCGCGTCCGCGCCAACGCCGCGTCCGAACATCACCGCGCCGCCGGCGATCTCAACGACCTCGGACCCCGCCGCGACCTTGCGGCCCGACGAATTCGACGCCCCCGCGCCGTCCGCCGTCGGCGAAGCGGCGAAGACGGCGGCGCCGCCCGCGCATCACCACCACGGGGGTGGATCGTGAAGAACTATCTCGCGCTCCTTCTCCTCGCCACCGCGTGCACCTCCATTCCGCCCGACGCCGGCACGAGCGACGTGCAGCACGCGATCGCCGAGCGAATGAATCAACCGACGGAGACCGGCGGCGAGCTGACGGCCGACAAAGCGGTCGCCCTGGCGATGGCGAACAATCCGCGCCTGCAGGCGACGCTCGCGGAGCTCGGCATCGCGCGCGCCGACCTTCAGCAGGCGAGCGTCGTGCGCAATCCGCTGTTCGAGGCGGAGATCCGTTTTCCGCGCGATCCGATCCGCCCCTTCGAGCTGCGGCTGGCGCAGACGCTCGTCGATCTCATCCAGTTGCCGCGCCGCCGCGTCGCCGGCCGCGCGGTGTTCGATGCGGCGAAACTGCGCGTCACTTCCGAGGTCTTGCGTTTCGGGTCCGATGTCCGCGCACGGCACGCGGAGCTGCTCGCGGCCTCGCAACGCGTTGCACAGGCGCGCATGAATTTCGAAGCGGCGCAGACCTCGGTCGAGCTCGCGCAGCGGCAGCACGACGCGCAGAACATCACCGACCTCGATCTCGAGAACGAGCAGGCGCAGTACGAGCAGGCGAAGCTCGATCTCGCGCGCGAGGAGCAGCGTTTGCTCGTCGCGCGGGAAGCGTTCGTACGGGCGATGGGAGTGCGCGACGTGCCGGCCGACTGGAAACTGCCGGCCGATTTCCCGCCGCTGCCGGCATCCGAGCCGGATCAGCAGCAACTCGAACAGCTCGCCGCCACGCGCCGGCTCGACATCGACATCGCAGGCCGCGAGCTCGACATCGCGCGGCAGCAGATTTCCGTCGCCCGTCTCGCGGCGCTCGGCGACATCACCGCCGACGTGCACTACCAGCGCGACGCGAGCGGCGCCAAAACCGTCGGACCGGGCCTCGAGCTTCCGATCCCGATCTTCAATACCGGTGCGGCGGCGCGCTCGCGTGCCGAGGCCGAGTATCTGCGCGCGCGGCACACGCTCGATGCGCTGCTCGTGGAGTCATCCTCGCAACTGCGCACGGCCCGCGCGGCGGTGGCCGAGGCGCGCGCCCGCGTCGAGTACTACCGCGACGTCATCGTGCCGCGACGCGCGCGCATCGTCGAGCTGACGAAGCTGCAGCACAACGCGATGCTCAGCGGCGTCTTCCAGCTCCTGCAGGCGAAGCAGAGCGAGTCGCAGGCGCGCCGCGACTTCATCGATGCGCAGCTCGATTACTGGAGCGCGCGCAATGAGCTCGACCGTGCGGTGAACGGCGTGTTCGAAGGAGGCAGGTGATGTTTTCCCGGCGCAGATTCTTTCTCTCCTCCGCGGGCAGCGCGGTCGGCGCACTGTTGCTCGGCAAGCGCGCGGACGCGCGCACCGGCGGCGGACGCACTCCGGTGATCACTCCGAACGGCGCCTCGCTTCCGCATCGGATGGAAAACGGCGTGAAGGTCTTTCACCTCATCGCGGAGCCGGTGAAGCGCGAATTCACGAACGGGCTGACCGTCAATTGCTGGGGCTACAACGGCATGACGCCCGGCCCGACGATCGAAGCGTTCGAGGGCGACCGCGTGCGCATCTACGTCACGAACAAGCTCCCCGAGGGGACGTCGATCCACTGGCACGGCTTCATCCTCCCGAACGGCATGGACGGCGTGACCGGACTGACGCAGCCGAAGATCGCGCCGGGCGAGACGTTCGCGTACGAGTTCACGCTCAAGCAGAACGGCACGCTGATGTACCACCCGCATTTCGACGAGATGGTGCAGATCAACCTCGGCATGCACGGCTTCTTCATCATCCATCCGCGCGACGCCGCGGTGCGCCGCGTCGATCGCGACTTCGCCATCTTCCTCAACGAGTGGTTCATCAAGCCGGGCACGGCGACGCCCGATCCGACGGTGATGCTCGACTTCAACGTCTTCACCTTCAACAGCCGCGTCTTTCCCGGTACCGATCCGATGCTCGTGCGCCTCGGCGACCGCGTGCGCATCCGCCTCGCCAACCTGACCATGGACTCGCATCCGATGCACATTCACGGGCACCGCTTCTTCGTCACCGGCACCGACGCCGGGGCGATTCCGCCATCGGCGTGGTTTCCGGAGAACACGGCGAACGTGCCGGTCGGCACGTCGCGCGATATCGAGTTCGTCGCCGACAACCCGGGCGACTGGGCGTTCCACTGCCACAAGTCGCACCACACGATGAATCAGATGGGGCACGGTCTGCCGAACCTCCTCGGCGTCGACGCGACGAAGACCGAGGAGCGCGTCAATGCGCTCGCACCGGGCACGATGATCATGGGGACGACCGGCATGGGCGACATGACGGAGATGCAGCAGATGATGGCCACGCCGCGCAACAGCATCGCCATGCGCGGCGGCGATGGTCCGTACGGCGCGATCGACATGGGCGGGATGTTCACGGTGGTGAAGATCCGTGAGGACATCGACTACGACCGCGATCCGGGCTGGTACAAGCAGCCGCGCGGGACGTCGGCGTATCGCGTCGAGGAACCGCACAAATGAAGCGACTCGCGGCGATCGCCTTCATCGTCGTAGTGATCGTGTTCGTAGCGATGACGCGTTACGGCTTCAGCGCGCGCGATGAGCCGACGGCTGTCGAGCGCGTTGTCGCTCGCACGATGCGGCATTGGGCGACGCCATCTGCCATGCGCGATCGGAAGAACCCGATTGCGCTGACGCCCGCGGTGCTCAGCGAGGGGCGCGCGCACTTTGCCGATCACTGCGCGGGATGTCATGGCAATGATGGGAAGGGGACGAGCGGGATCGGGAAGCAGATGTATCCGCGCACGCCCGACATGACGCTCGCCGCAACGCAGCAGCTCTCCGACGGCGAGATCTTTTCCATCATCGAGAACGGCGTACGGCTCACCGGGATGCCGGGCTTCGGCAGCGGTACGGCGGAATCGGCCGCCGACAGCTGGGCGCTCGTGCACTTCATCCGGCATCTCCCGAAGATCACGCCGCAGGAGCTCGCAGAGATGGAGAAGCTGAATCCGAAGTCGCCGGAGGAGTGGAAGCAGATGGAGGATGAAGCCGCGTTCCTCGGCGATACAATTCGTTGATCTTGCGCCGGTGCCCATCGATCGCCCTGATCGCGATCATGCTCTTCGGTTCGTTGCCCTGGACCGATCTCTGTGCCTCGCGCTCGAGCGTCACGGCCTGCTGCCGCGGCAAAGCCTGTCCGATGGCGATGCACAGCGCGACGGCGACCTGCGCGATCGGCGGATGTGACGACCAGGAGACGGCGAAGAGCGTCTCTCCGCAGGTCGAGCGCGCGATCGCCATCGAGCTTCCGGTGATTCCGTCGCCCCGTTCGGCCGACGTCCACTTCGCGATGCTCGAGACCCATCCGCTGGACGGCATCGCGCTCACGCCCCACCAACCGCCGCGGATCGTTTCTCTTTCCCGCTAGTTTTTTCCTCGCAAGCGAAAGGAGAATCTCCGTGCGCCTTCACGCCATCACGGTCGTTGCCGTACTGCTGCTGTTTCGTCTTTCCGCCGCGGCGAGCTGCGGCTCCGCGTCGTGCCCGCTCGACCTCAACACGCTCAATCAGCCGGAGCCCGGCCGGTTCGCGCTCGACCTCTCGTTTCAATACATCGATCAGGACCGTCTGCGCGGCCACAGCGACATCGTTCCGGATCACACCGAAGTGCGCACCATCAATCGCAGCGCCTCGCTGCTCCTCAGCTACGCGCCGGCGGCATGGCTGCAACTGAGCGTGGCGACGCCGTACATCGCGCGAACGCATGAACATCTGCACGACGACGAGCTCGAGCGCTGGCAGCTCGACGGCATCGGCGACGTGCTGCTGCAGGCGCGCGGCCGCGTGACGCCGCACGTCTGGCTGCTCGGCGGCGTGAAGCTGCCGGCCGGCGCGGACGACGAGACGAACGGCGACGGCGAGCGCGCCGAGGTGCCGATTCAGCCGGGAAGCGGCTCGACGGATGTGATCGTCGGAATCTCGTTCGAGAGCGGCACGATGCGGCAGACGCGCGTGCAGGGACCGATGGGAAACACAGCGCTCATCCCGTATTTCGCCAGCCTCACGTACCGCCGCAACGGGCGCGGCGCGCTCGATCATCGCGTCGGCAACGAATGGCAGCTCAACGGCGGGACGGCGTATCCGCTGACGCACAACCTCGAGGTGCTGCTGCAGGGAAACGTGCGGCGCCGCGGACGCGACACCTCGCCGGATGACCCGCAGGACGCCTTCTTCACCGGCGGGACGTACGCGTTCCTCTCGCCCGGCCTCCGCCTCAGCGCGGGCCGCGGCGCGCTCTACGCGCTGGTCCAGCTGCCGCTCTACCAGCATGTGAACGGAATTCAGCTCACGGCGAAGCGAAACTGGATCGGTGGCGTACAGGCGAGGTTCTGAGGTACCTTCAATCAACCGACATGAAGCGCGCGCTCCTCAGAATCGTCGCGATCTCGCTTGCACTGACGCTGGTCTATGCGTTCGCGAGCTGCATCCCCGACGTGCCGCATGTCGAGCATCAGAAGCATCACGCCATCCGAGCTTCAGCCGCGCCCCGGCACGCCGGAGCCCCCGTCGTGCCGGTGCTGGCGCGGGTCGAGGTGCGCACGCGCCCCTGTGACGCGGGCACCAGCTTCGAATCGACTCCGTTCAGCACCGACACTTCGCGACGCCTGCAGCTCCTCGACGTCCTGCGCGTTTGATCCCTCTTCCTTCTTCCTCTTTCCGAGGCGGTTTCAGGAGGGATCTCATGAGCGAAGAGTTGCAATCCATCACCGAAGAAACACAACCGAACCTTCTTCTCGAGCGGCTCGCGCAGAACGTCCAGAACGTGCGTGAGCATTACGGCTGGTCGCTGGCCACGCTCGCCGAGCGCGCGGGCATCACCGTGAGCATCGTCAAACATCTCCTCCGCGGACGCTCGAATCCGAGCATCTCCGCGGTCATCCGCATGGCGAATGCGGCGGGATTGTCGTTGCGGGAGCTCGTCGAGAGCGACGTCGACGTCACGGCGCTACAGCCGGAGGACGCGCTCGTTCCGCATTACCGCGATCCGGACGCCATGGCCACGGCGATCGGCCCGCGCACCCGCGCCTATCGCATGCGGGAGAACTGGAGCCGGCGGAAATTCATCGAGCACGCGAAGATCAGCAAGGGGATGCTGCACTACATCGAATCGAGCTCCGTCGAGCCGAGCGTGGCGATGGTGGAGCGGTTGGCCACGGCGTTCAACATGTCGTTCTCCGAGTTCGTCGAGGTGGTGGAGTCGCCGGTGATCGCCATCGCGCGCTCGTCGGACAACGGCCAGCAGCTCCTGCATCACTTCGACTCGACGGAGCGGGTGGAGCTCGACGATTTACGCCTCGCGGGCCGGCAGCGCGTCTCCACGCCGACCGCGCCGCCGGGATCGACGGCGATGCTGTACGTGGTGGAGGGGACGATCCGGGTCAGCTTCGAGAGCGAGCATCACCTGCTGCAGAACGGCGACGCCGTGCTGCTGATGACCGACCGGCCGTACACCGTGTCCAGCACCACCGCTGCGCCGGCGCGTTTCCTCCGCTTCGCGCGCAAGAAGGCGAATCACAGCGACGAACTGGCGCAGGTCGAGACCGCGCCCGCCTGACGTGACGAACGTCACATCGGCATGTGACCCCCATCCGTGCGCTCCTGCGAGCGTCACCGCTACATTGTGTGACGTGAGCAGGAGGCTTTATGCCGTCACCTTATAACCTCGAGGTCGAATACAACTGTAATGAATGCAGCGTTCGCGCTGAGCGGCTGTTCTGCAATATGGGCGAGCCGGTGGTCAAGGCCCTCGACGGCGTGAAGTTCACGAGTCTTTATCCGAAAGGCTCGCTGCTCTTCGTCGAAGGGGAAGACCCGCGCGGGGTATTCATCCTCTGCAGCGGCCGGGCGAAACTCACCACCTCCTCGACGGAAGGAAAGACGCTGATCGTCAAGATTGCGGAGCCGGGCGAAGTGCTTGGAGCCAGCGCCACGATCCTGGGGCGTCCGTATGAAGTCTCGGCCGAGACGATCGAGCCGTCGCAATTGAATTTCATCAAGCGCGACGATTTCCTGAAATTCCTCAATACGCATCTCGAAGCATGCATGCACACCGCGCAGCAGCTCAGTGAGAAGTATCACTCCGCCCAGCGCGAGATCCGCTCGCTCGGTCTGTCCCAGACGACGGCGGAAAAGCTGGCCCGCCTGCTGCTCGACTGGTGCATCAATGACGGTGAATCGACGTCCAAGGGGACGCGGCTCAAGGTCCTGCTGACGCACGAAGAGATCGCGCAGATGATCGGCACCACGCGCGAGACGGTTACCCGTCTATTGAGCGATTTCAAGCGCAGAAAGATCATCGACGTAAAAGGCTCGACGCTGGTCGTCGCGAACCGTAGCGATCTCGAAGCAATGGTCAGCGTGTGAGACGCGCGACACCGATTCATGTATTTGCTGTCACAGCCCGTCACAACGCAATGTTCGTACTGTACTGAATCATGACTACTGCTGAATGCGAAGTCCCCGCCACTGTAGTGAACGAGTCGGTCGTGCGCGCACTCTCGCGTTTGGAAAAAGCCGAGGGCTGGCCGACCGGCAGCATTCTTTTCCGGGAGGGAGAGCAGCCGCGCGGCGTCTACATCATTCACTCCGGCGAGATCGATCAGGTCTTCTCCGCCCGTAATGGCCACGTCAAGCCTCTCCTTGTCGCCGGCCCCGGCCAGATCCTCGGTCTGAGCTGCGTCGTCTCCGGCAAAGCCCATAATTGCTCCGCCACCGCCCGTACACCTTCAGTGACCGGCTTCATTGACAGAGACCGCTTTACAGCGCTCTTGGAGGAACAGCCCGCATTGTGGTGGAGCATCCTGCAGATGCTGAGCACGGATATTAATTCGTGTTACGACTGTATGCGGAGTCTCACGAAGTAGATAGCAGATAGCGGATAGCAGATAGCAATAGAAACCGCGCGGAGGCTCCATGCCCACGACCTACGCGATGCTCGATGGCAACGAAGCGGTTGCGCGCGTCGCTTACAAGCTCAGTGAAGTTGTCGCCATTTATCCCATTACCCCCAGCTCGCCGATGGGCGAGTGGTCCGACGCCTGGGCTGCTGAGCAGAAGGCGAACTTGTGGGGGACGATCCCCGCGGTCATCGAAATGCAGAGCGAGGCCGGCGCAGCAGGGGTCGTGCACGGCGCATTGCAGACCGGTTCGCTGGCCACGACCTTCACCTCCTCGCAGGGACTGCTGCTGATGGTCCCGAACATGTACAAGATCGCCGGCGAGCTCACGCCCGCCGTGTTTCACGTCGCGGCGCGCAGCATCGCCACGCACGCGCTGTCGATCTTCGGTGATCACAGCGACGTCATGTCCGTCCGTTCCACCGGCTGGGCGATGCTCTCCTCGGCCAGCGTGCAGGAAGCGCACGACTTCGCGTTGATCGCCCAGTCGGCGACGCTCGAGTCGCGTATCCCGTTCATCCATTTCTTCGACGGCTTCCGCACGTCGCACGAAGTCGCCAAGATCGCGCTGCTCACCGACGACGACATGCGCGGCATGATCGATCTCGAGCTGATCTTCGATCACCGCTCGCGATCGCTCTCCCCCGACCACCCCGTGCTGCGCGGCACGGCGCAGAATCCCGACGTCTTCTTCCAGGCGCGCGAGCGCTCCAACACCTTCTATCGCGACTGCGCCGACATCGTGGCCAATGCCTTCGAGCGCTTCGGCCGCATCACCGGCCGCAACTACCTTCCGTACGAGTACCACGGCGCTCCCGACGCGGAGCGCGTGATCGTGATGATGGGCTCGGGTTGCGAAGCGGCGCACGAGACGGTCGACGCATTGACCGCGCGCGGCGAGAAGGTCGGCGTGCTGAAGGTGCGGATGTACCGCCCCTTCGACGCGAAGCGCTTCATCTCCGCCATCCCGCTGAGCACGCGCTTCCTCGCGGTGCTCGATCGGACCAAGGAGCCGGGCGCGCAGGGCGAGCCGCTCTACCTCGACGTCGTCAACGCGCTCTATGAGTCGCGCTGCTACATGAACGTCATCGGCGGCCGCTACGGCCTCTCCTCGAAGGAATTCACGCCGGCGATGGTGAAGGCGGTCTTCGACAACCTCGCGGCGCCGGAGCCGCGGAATCACTTCACCGTCGGCATCGTCGATGACGTGACGTTCACCTCGCTGCCGTTCGATCCGTCGTTCTCCGTCGAATCCCCCGAGGTCGTGCGGGCGATGTTCTACGGCCTCGGCTCCGACGGCACCGTCGGCGCGAACAAGAACTCCTGCAAGATCCTCGGCGATACCGGCCATTACGCGCAGGGTTACTTCGTCTATGACTCCAAGAAGGCCGGTGCCACGACCGTGTCGCACCTCCGCTTCGGCAATCAGCCGATCCACTCGACGTACCTGATCAGCGAGGCACAGTTCATGGCCTGCCACCAGCGGTCGCTCATCGATCGCTACGACATGGTCAAAGACCTCGCGCCGGGCGGCACGTTCCTCTTCAACGGCGACGAGACGATGATCCCGCCGCGCGTCATGCGGCAGCTCATCGAAAAGGAAGCGAAGCTGTTCGTGATCGACGCGAACAAGGTCGCCCGCGAGACCGGCATGGGCTCGCGCATCAACACCATCATGCAGGTCGCGTTTTTTGCCCTGGCGAACGTGATGCCGGTGGATGAGGCGCTCGAGGCAATCCGCAAGACGATTCGCAAGACGTACGCGTCGAAGGGCGAGGCGATCGTTGCGAAGAATCTGATGGCGGTGGATGCGGTGCTGGAGGCGTTGAAGGAAGTGGCGCTGCCTTCGAGGGGAGCGGACGTCCCGTCCGCTCAGTGCGGACGAGACGTCCGCACCCCTCTAGCGATGCTTCTACAAGGCCGCGGCGATGAACTGCCGGTCTCGATGCTCCCCTGCGACGGCACCTTCCCCACCGCCACCGCGAAATACGAAAAGCGCAACCTGGCGCAGGAGATCCCGGTGTGGGATCCGCAGGCGTGCATCCAGTGCGGCAAGTGCGCGCTGGTCTGTCCGCATGCGGCGATCCGCATCAAGGTCTACGACGAAAATCTCAAGAACGACGCGCCGGAGACGTTCAAGTCGCTGCTGCCGGTGCACAAAGACTGGAAGGGCTTCGCGTACACCATCCAGGTCGCGCCGGAGGATTGCACCGGCTGCAAGCTCTGCGTCGACGTCTGTCCGGCGAAGTCGAAGACCGTCGCCGACCGCAAGTCGCTCTACATGGAGCCGCAGGCGCCGCTGCACAACGCGGAAAAGGAAAACTGGGACTTCTTCCTCGGCCTGCCGGAGTTCGATCGCCGCAAGCTGACGCCGGGCCTCATCCGCCACATGGAAGTCATGCAGCCGCTCTTCGAGTTCAGCGGCGCGTGCGCGGGCTGCGGCGAGACGCCCTACCTGAAGATGATGACGCAGCTATTCGGCGACCGGCTGGTTGTCGCAAACGCCACCGGCTGCTCGTCGATCTACGGCGGCAATCTGCCGACGACGCCGTGGGCGCAGAACGGCGACGGTCGCGGTCCCGCGTGGTGTAACTCACTCTTCGAAGACAACGCCGAATTCGGCCTCGGGTTCCGCGTGTCGATCGACAAGCAGCGCGACTTCGCCGCCGAGTTGCTGCGCAAGCTCGCGCCGCAGGTCGGCGAAGACCTGGCCACGGCGATCCTCGAATGTCCGCAGAAGGACGAGGCGGAGATCGCCGAACAGCGCGAGCGCGTGGCGCTGCTCGAGCAGCGGCTACGCCGCGTCGAGCTGAAGACGCGGATGCACAAGCTCGACGTCACCGACGAGCAGCAGCTCCTCGCGCTCTCGAAGTACCTGGTGAAGAAGAGCGTCTGGATCGTCGGCGGTGACGGGTGGGCGTACGACATCGGCTTCGGCGGACTCGATCACGTGATCGCCAGCGGCCGCAACGTGAACATCCTCGTGCTCGACACCGAGGTCTATTCGAACACCGGCGGCCAGGCGTCGAAGGCGACGCCTCGGGCCGCCGTGGCGAAGTTCGCCTCCGCCGGCAAGGCGGCCGCGAAGAAAGACCTCGGGTTGATCGCGATGACGTACGGCAACGTCTACGTCGCCAGCGTCGCGTTCGGCGCGAAGGACGAGCACACGCTGCGCGCCATGCTCGAAGCCGAGGCGTACGACGGACCGTCGATCATCATCGCGTACGCGCACTGCATCGCGCACGGCCTCGACATGACCACCGGCCTGCAGCATCAGAAGGCGATCGTCGACGCGGGACAGTGGCTGCTCTATCGCTACAACCCGGATAACGAGAAGCCGCTGCAGCTCGACTCACGCGCGCCGAAGATTCCGGTCGAACAGTTCATGCGGATGGAGAACCGCTTCCGCAACACGGAGCTGTTCGAGCAGGCGCAGAAGGACGTCGACGAACGGTGGAAGATGTACAGCTACCTCGCGGCGAAATAAGACCCTCACCCGGCCTTCGGCCACCCTCTCCCGCTGCGGCGGGAGAGGGACTACGCATATCGCGCGGCGCATGGCAGGCAGACCTTCTCCCCGCGGGAGAAGGTGGCCGAAGGCCGGATGAGGGGAGCCCTTACGCCGACGCCATTGCCTGCAGCATCGACGTCGCCGCGACGAACTCTCCCGGCTGATAGGCGCAGAGCGGATCGGACGCGAACATGTCGCTCGTCATCGCGAACGCACGCGCGCGGGAGCCGCGGCAGACGCCGCGGAACTCGCAGCGGCCGCACTTTCCCTTGAGGTTCGCGGAGCTGCGGACGGCGGCGAAGAGATCGGAGCGCTGATAGATCGTCGACAGCGGTTGATAGCGGACATTGCCGGCGGTCAGCGGCAGGAACGGACTGAGGCTCACCTCGCCGGTGTGCGAGATGAAGAGCTGTTCCGCGCAATCGGCCACCTTGAGCTCGGATCCGTCCGCCTTACGCGCGGCGATCTGCTTCTGAATGACGAAGCGGCGATAGTGCGGCGCCTCGAACGTGCGGACGCGGTACGGCATCTTTTCCGACGTCTGCCACAGCGTCTCGAAGACCTTCTCCACCTCGTCCGCGTTCGGCGCGTCGAGCCGTTTCGCGTCGCCGATCGGGACGACGAAGTAGAGGTTCCAGCGCTCGACGGAGAGATCGCCGAGCAGCGAGGCGATGGTCTGCAACTCGCCGAGATTGTTGCGCGTGACGAGCGTATTGATCTCCACCGGCAGCGAGACGGTGCGCGCCCAGCGGATGGCGAGGAGGGTCGACGCGAACATGCCGAGGACGCCGCGCGAGGCGTCGTGGCGATCGGGTTTTGCGGAGTCGATGGCGATGGCGATGCGCGCGAGGCCGTTGCGCTTCATCGTCCCGATCACCGAGCCGTTGAGGGAGGCGGTCGGGCTGATGGTGAGCGTCGGAGCGAGTGCGCGGCGGCGGGCGTAGTCGAGGAGCTGGGAGATGTCGCTCCGCTCCAGCGGATCGCCTCCCGTGATGATCAGCTCCTGTGGGTGCAGCGCGGCGATCTGATCGATCGTCTTGTACGCCTCATACGTCGACAGCTCGAGCGGACTCCGCTTCTGCTGCGCGCCGACGGAGCAGTGTGCGCATGCCAGCCGGCAAGCCCGGGTGAGCTCCCACGTTACGACCGGTGATTGCAAGGATTCCATCGAGCACCTCGCCTGAACCTGATGCCGTCATGAAAGCACGCGAGGGCGAACCGGTCCGATGATTGCCCGCACATCCACCTGTGACGCGCCGCACCACGCGACGTTCACTCGACAAAGGACGATGAGGCGATGAGGATCTGCTGCGAGCACACACCCGAGGAGCACACCGTGGTGGACGTCTGCCACCAGGTGATTCATTACCCGTCCGAGGACTATCCGTGCGTCTGCAGCGGAGTGGTCGCTCAAGGCGATGTGTGCGCGTCGTGCGGACATCCTGTTGCACAGCACACGCGCGAGCGGGTGTGCCGGCCGGGGAGTGGGGAGTATTGCGGGTGCCGGAGCGAGCAGTAGGGCGAGCTACGAGACCTTACGCCGCGTTTTGACAGGTTGACGCGGCTTTCGATCGACGACGCGATCCGCGAGCTCGTCTTCGACCTTTCGAAGGTGTGCCGTGTAGCCCTCCGCGCCGCCGTGTTTCTGCAGAAGCCTGGCGCGTGTGCGGTGAACGTCTTCTACGATCGGATCTTCAAATGCGTTCTTCATCGTTTTCACCGAGCAGTTCGTGCGGAGTGCAGACCAGCGGCGGCTCGTAACCCTCCGCGCGGCACACTTCGTAAACCAGCGACTTGAAGATCCGATTCAGCCATCCGACCAGGTAGCTGACGATCGTCGTCTCGACGTAAACGGACGGTCTCACGGCGGCAGCTTACTTCGGACATCCATCCGTGAGGCCGGAATTACCTGCGCCCTTCCCTCGTTGCGCTTTCTCGATTCCGTTGTTTGCCAATGATGGTGGAGCGCAGTCTCCGATCTGGCAGCACAGCAGAAAGGAGATACACACCGTGAAGACAACCGGTACCGTCAAGTGGTTCAACGACGCGAAAGGCTTCGGCTTCATCACGACTGAAGGCGGCGACGACGTGTTCGTCCACTTCAGCGCGATCCAGAGCCAGGGCTTCAAGTCGCTCGCCGAAGGCGCTCAGGTCGAATTCGAAGTGGCGCGTGGCCCGAAGGGGCTGCAGGCCGCGAACGTTTTCGTCATCTAAGCAACGCTTTCGATTACGAACGAGGGGCAGCGATGAGCTGCCCCTTTTTGTTTTTTGGAGTGCGATGAGTTGTCCATCAAGGCGGCTCTCCTCAAGGAGCCTTGGGCAACAAACGCTGCCGGCCGTGCCGGCTGATGAACGGGCAGGTCACCGGCACTCCCCCCTTCTCCTGCTCGCGGCAGATCGCCGGCGCGTCGCCCATGCGGCAAGGACCCGGCACGCCGTCGATCCACACCACGTCCTTCACGATCTGCAGCTCGCCGGCGGCGAGGAACTCGATCGCTTTCTGCAGCATCACGCCGAACGACGCCTCGATCATCCATTTGCGATGCAGCTGCGCGTAGGCCTCGATCATCTCCGCGTCGCCGCGTGCGCGCGCGTCGTCGACGATCGGCGGGACGGGGAACGGCGCGCTGACGAGAAAGAGCGGGCCGTCGAGCAGCGTCATGGTGCTGCGCGTTTCGGTTGCGCCGTCGAACAGCGCCCCGAGGACGTCGCCGGCGTCGAGGACGAACGTACGGCGCGGCGCGGCGGTGGCCTGGCGGCTCGTCGTGAAGAGATAGTCCCAATCCTCGGTGACGAGCTCGAAGAGCTCGCCTTCGATGGGCGCGATCCCCTCCAGCGCGATGCGGATCATCGGCGTCAGGCCAGCACCAGCTCTTCTTCCAGCTCTTCGAGCTCGATGACGTCGGTGGCGATCGGATCGCCGCCTGCCTCGCAGAGGATCACCTCGTAGAGCGCGAGCGTGTCGGCCACGTCCTCATCGGGGATGCGGCGCACCGCATAGCCGGCGTGATCGATGATGTAGTCGCCGGGCACGATCGCTTCCTTCATCGCATCCAGCTTCACCGTCCGCACGCTGCCCCAGAAGTCGACGCGCGCCGTCTTCCCACTCATCGAAACGATGCGGCCTGGCAGTCCGAGACACATAGGTAACCTCCGTCATCGACACGTTAGGCCGCGTCGGCGAATCGGGCCGATGACT